>FWPU01001501.1_pt1:0-27500 | contig 31407 bp, 16 predicted proteins | sample 2228361 | NCBI WGS metagenome assembly FWPU01 (sample SAMEA103939777, study PRJEB20133) | metagenome | reverse complement strand
AGGTCCTCTTTCACTCCCCTGTTCGGGGTGCTTTTCACCTTTCCCTCACGGTACTTGTCCTCTATCGGTCTACCAAAGTATTTAGCCTTACCGGATGGTGCCGGCAAATTCACACAGGGCACCTCCTACCCCGTGTTACTCAGGATTCTGCTAGCACTCTTCAGATTTTAAGTACGGGACTTTCACCCTCTACGGTAGTCCGTTCCAGGAACACTTCCTCTATCCTCCAAGGTGCTTCTATGCAGTCCTATAACCCCGTCTTAACCAAAATTAAGACGGTTTGGGCTCCTTCCCTTTCGCTCGCCACTACTCAGGAAATCACTATTGTTTTCTCTTCCTCTGGGTACTTAGATGTTTCAGTTCCCCAGGTATGCCTCCCTAGCTAAATAGGGATATCCTGCCTCTCAACAGGATGGGTTGCCCCATTCGGATATCTGCGGATCTACCCGTATTTGCCAGTCCCCGCAGCTTTTCGCAGCTTGTCACGTCCTTCTTCGCCTTCGGTAGCCAAGGCATCCTCCTTGTGCCCTTATTTACTTCCTGTTCTCTATCTCGTCTTCTGCCTGTCTTGTCAATGTACCTTCTCCGTGGAGAATATCGGACTCGAACCGATGACCCCCAGCTTGCAAAGCTGGTGCTCTAGCCAGCTGAGCTAATTCCCCTACTCCTGCTTATGTAGTCCCGAGCAGATTTGAACTGCTGACCTCTACATTATCAGTGTAGCGCTCTAACCAACTGAGCTACGGGACTTTAATTCCTCCCCTCAGTTGACTATGTCCCGCTATACTAATATACTGAAGTAGAGTCTCATTATCAACTGAGCTTCTTTACTCTATGTATTTACAACATCCTCTATATCCTCAGCTACATAAAGTATTATCTCGCTATAATGCCTCCTTATGTATCTAAAAACATCATAAAAGGAAGAGAGGCCGATTTCTCTATGAAGGAGGTATTCCAGCCGCACCTTCCGGTACGGCTACCTTGTTACGACTTAGCCCCAGTCATCGGTTTTGCCCTAGGTAACCCCTCGCGGGAATCAACTTTAGGCACCACCAACTCCCATGGCTTGACGGGCGGTGTGTGCAAGGCCCGGGAACGTATTCACCGCACCGTGGCTGATGTGCGATTACTAGCGAATCCACCTTCATGAGGTCGAGTTGCAGACCTCAATCCGAACTGAGGTAGGGTTTGAAGGATTGGCTCCGCCTTGCAGCTTCGCTACCCTCTGTTTCCTACCATTGTAGCACGTGTGTAGCCCTGAACGTAAGGGCCGTGATGACTTGACGTCGTCCCCTCCTTCCTCTCCGTTACCGAAGCAGTCTCGTTAGAGTCCCCGCCTTTACGCGTTGGCAACTAACAACAGGGGTTGCGCTCGTTTATGGACTTAACCAAACACCTCACGGCACGAGCTGACGACAGCCATGCAGCACCTAGTTTCGGGTCGCATCGCTGCGAAATACCCCTTTCAGGGTACATCCCTAACTTTCAAGCCCAGGTAAGGTTCCTCGCGTACCATCGAATTAAACCACATGCTCCTCCGCTTGTGCGGGCCCCCGCCAATTCCTTTGAGTTTCACCGTTGCCGGCGTACTCCCCAGGTGGATGACTTATCGCTTTCGCTTTGTCACTCAACCTTATTAGGCCAAACAACAAGTCATCATCGTTTACAGCGTGGACTACCAGGGTATCTAATCCTGTTCGCTCCCCACGCTTTCGTGCCTCAGCGTCTGTACTATCGTCGTTAACTGCCTTCGCTATCGGTGTTCTATGGCATATCTATGAATTTCACCTCTACTTGCCATATTCCATTAACGCCCAATATACTCAAGTCAATCAGTATTGCAGGCATATCCTATGTTAAGCACAGGGCTTTTACCTACAACTCGATCGACCGCCTACGCACCCTTTAAACCCAGTGAATCCGGATAACGCTCGCATCCTTCGTCTTACCGCGGCTGCTGGCACGAAGTTAGCCGATGCTTATTCGCAAGGTACTAGCATCCTACGATGAATCGTAGTTATTTCTCCCCTGCAAAAGCAGTTTACAACTCATAGAGCCGTCTTCCTGCACGCGGCATGGCTGGATCAGGCTTCCGCCCATTGTCCAATATCCCTTACTGCTGCCTCCCGTAGGAGTCGGGCCCGTGTCTCAGTGCCCGTGTGGGGGATCTTCCTCTCAGAACCCCTATCGATCATCGCCTTGGTAAGCCTTTACCCTACCAACTAGCTAATCGACCGCACGCCCATCCTATAGCACCTCTCGGCTTTAACTATATCCAGATGCCTGAATATAGTACTATGGGGTATTAATTCTCGTTTCCGAAAGCTATCCCCCTCTATAGGGTAGGTTGCGTACGTGTTACGCACCCGTCCGCCGGTCCCTCTAGTATTGCTACTAAAGATACCCTCGACTTGCATGTATTAGGCCTGCCGCTAGCGTTCATCCTGAGCCAGGATCAAACTCTTCATGGTATGTTTATCTTTATCTCCTCTCTCCCTTATGATGTCTTTTCAATGTACCTTCTTTATTAAAACCCATCAAAAATGGGGGGGCAAATATAATAAAATCTATCCCCATCCTCCAAATCTTTTTTTAAATATCTAACCTATATCCCTGATTAACAAGAAATTAAAATTTTAAATGAGGGTTGCTTTAATGATACTGTACAATACTAAACATATTTATTAGAATTATAAGCTTTTTTTTTAAATGGTATCTGTTACAATGAAACACTTCAATATTTAAAACCAGAATTATTCATTTTATTGACTTCATATTTATTTATATTGATTTTTAATAGCCTATATTTAAATTTTTATAATTCATCTCAATCAATATTTAATGTCAAAATTTCTACCAATCACTTTATTAACAAAGGGTTCAGAGAGTAAAAAAATTATTTCTCCTTAGTTATTCCTAACATAAAATCTGGATTAGGACAATTAATTTCAATATAATTCGTTATATTTGCAAAATGATGAAACAATTTATTTTCATAATCAGTATTTTTTTATTGTTTCTTGATAAGGCATTAGCACAATTACAAGCATCTCCTGCTGAACTCAAGTGTGTATCTGTTAATGATGTATCCGGAGATATTACTATTTCTTGGGTTCCTCCACCAGATCCTTTAAATCAGTTCTTTTCATACGAAATATTTCAATCTAATTCGTACACGGGCCCTTATTTACTTATCAATACTATTACCAATATAGCTGTAAATTCATACACTCATGTAGGTGCAGGAGGAAATACTCAAAGTAGGTATTATTTTATTCGAACTAGATGGGGACCTGGTGGAGTTACAGCATCTGCATTGTCTGATACAATACAGTCTATTTTCTTAACTCTTACCGGCATTGGCGGAGGAGTAGCTAAATTAAACTACAACAATATTGCTATACCGCCAGTTCCTACATCCTATCCAATGTTTGATGTATATCGTAATACATCTGCTACTATGCCATTTAATTTAATTGACCAAACTTCACAGATTAAGTATAATGATACTGTTAGCCGTCTTTGTAATGGTATTAATTACTATTACTATATTGAACTCAAAGATTCTTCGGGATGTTCTTCTATCTCTAACATAGCGAATGGAAGTTTTGTAGATAATACACCTCCGGCGCCTCCAACATTAGATTCAGCAAGTGTATTATCTAACGGGCAAGTCATATTAGGTTGGACAACCTCTGCATCCAATGATTGTATGGGATATATCATTTATGAAGTAATTAATAATATAAATGTTCCCATAGATACTGTATGGGGATGTCAAAATTCTTCTTACACTTATACAAACACCAATGCTAATAATAATTCTTTAGAGTTTGTAGTGGCCACAATAGACAGTTGTAATAATGTAAGTGTTTTAAGTTCTTCTCAAGAAACTATGTTTTTACAACATGCATATAATACATGTGAGCATTCTATTAATCTACAATGGAATAAGCCAACAATTCAAGGGGGAGTTGATAAATATTATATTTATTTATCAACAAATGGAGGCTCTTATGTTTTAATAGATAGCACAATCTTCACACAATATAGTTATAATCAATTAAATTATAACAATAACTACTGTATATACATAAGAACAAAAAGCAAAACAGGTATTACTGTTTCCTCAAATATTTATTGTTTTACGGCATATGGACCATCCGTTCCTTCTTTTATTTATACGAGATATGCTAGCATAAAGGACACAAATGCGGTAGATTTGGCTTTTTACATAGATACTTCTATTACCTCTACTGCTATAGAATTAGAAAGAAGTATAGATAATATAAACTATCAAACGATTACAGTTATACCAACCACCACTAATAACAGTTCTTATTTTTATACAGATACTAAAAACATTAATACATTAATCAATTCATATTATTATAGGGCATACATCTTAGATAGTTGCAACAATAGAAGAAATGTTATGAGTAATATCAGCAAAACTATGTTACTTAAAGTCAATAAAGATAAAAAAAATGTATTTACAGCAAATCTTAATTGGTCCGATTATCAAGGATGGTCAACAGGAGTAAGTGATTATTATGTTTATAGAATAATAGATGGAGTTATAGAAAATACGCCGAGAGCTATTTTACCACCCACCATCAAAACATATTCAGATGATTATTCTGATTTGTATTATACCTACGGAAAGATTGGCTATATCATAATAGCAAGTGAGAATATAGGAAATCCTTACGGATTCAGCGAAGCAGCATATTCCAATATTGGTTATATTTTTGACGAAGGAAATGTCTTCACTCCCAATGCTTTTGCTCCTAATGGAATAAATAAAATATGGAAACCAGTATTTCAATTTCCAAATAATGAAGATTATCATTTGTGGATATACAACAAATGGGGACAAGTAGTATTTGAAACTACTGACATTAATGAAGGATGGACAGGAGATAGTTATCCACAGGATGTATATGTATATTTTATTCGTTATAAAAATTCAAAAGGAGAATACTTAGAATTAAAAGGTAGTATTAATTTACTCAGATAATTTCATTTTCTAAAAAGAAACCTCTAAGCTACAGTTAAACTTTCAACTAATGTCTTAGAACCTTGCAGCAGTTATTTCCTTATTAGTAGCGGAGGGAGGACTCGAACCTCCGACCTTCGGGTTATGAGCCCGACGAGCTACCTCTGCTCTACTCCGCGATCATTAATTTGTGCCGCAAATATACAACATAAAATTGATAATATGCAAGTTTTTTTTATTTTTTCGTTACTACCTTCCATCAAATTGCAACAGAAAAGGCAAGATTGGTTATTTATCCATAAATAATAACATCAAAAAATATCAAAATTATATTTCTAAACAGGAAATTCATAAATATATTTTCATATTGCATTTAAATTTTTGACCTTTTATTGTATAACCCTAATAAGAGTGGTGAGCAGTAATGAATTTCATATTTATTCCACATAACATATTTTTTGAACGGTAGAATAATGATGTGAATATATATATTAAAGTATTATTTTCTCGTAAAAAATTTTGCTAACTAATTAAATTTACTTTTATATTGCCGCCCCAATGAAAAAAACACGCATCATATCAGCATTACTATTGTTTGTTGTAATTTCTGCATTTTCCCAAAGTGCAGATGAGGAAATCTACATTCCTACTGCTGACACCACTAAAAAATTATATTTCTCTAAAAATACAGATATTACTCAAAACGCATTCTTAGATGAACTTGAAAAAGTTGAAGAAGAAACTGCGAATAATCAAGAAGTATTTGAATTATATGGGGAACTTGATAATACTATTATTCATGAGTACAAATATAAAGAAGTATTTCAATCTCGTGATTCTTTGATTATTTCTCTGGAAAATGAAAACTTTATTTTACCATACAATGGTAAAATAAACAGCCATTATGGCTGGCGAAGATATCGCCCACACTATGGTACAGACATAGATTTAAATAAAGGCGATAGCATTAAAGCCGCGTTTGATGGAATAGTAAGGTACACTAATAAAAAAGTAAGAGGCTACGGACAAGTAATAGTAATTAGGCATTTTAATGGTCTTGAAACAGTGTACGCACATTTATCTAAGATATTAGTCAATACAAATGATACCATTAAAGCTGGGAACATCATTGGATTGGGAGGTAATACGGGACGTTCAACCGGTCCTCATTTACATTTTGAGGTAAGATGTCTTGGCGTGCCCATCAATTCAGAAGATATTATAGACTACAACAATCAATGCTTAAAGACATCTACTTTTGTTTTAACTAAAAAAGATGCCGAAGAAACATACAATCTTCGTTCTAAAAAATATCGTCATCTGGCTCCAAAAGGTGTTTATATCGTAAGGAAAGGTGATACACTGTCTAAAATATCTAAAAAAACAGGAGTTCCCTTATCTGTATTAATGAAAAAAAATAAGCTTAAAAAAACATCTATCATCCGTCCTGGTAAAAAATTATACTTATGAGTACTATTCAAACTTCCCAAACTTCTGTTGTAAAAATATCATATCTCGCTCAAAATATCATCGGTTCTGAAATTATTAAACTTAATGGAGAAATCAATCAATTAAAATCTAAAGGTATACACATATACAATTTGACAATTGGAGATTTTGATAGCAATATATTTCCTATTCCTGATTTATTAAAAGAAGAGATTATCCAAGCATATCATCGTAATGAAACTAATTATCCTCCCGCAGACGGTATATTATCACTAAGACAACAAGTTAGTGCATTACTTAAAAGAAAATTAGGGTTAGAATACAATGAACAAGAAATTTTAATAGCAGGAGGAGCCAGACCCATAATATATGCCATTTACCAAGCTATAGTAGATCCGGGAGAAAAAGTAATTTTTACAGTTCCCTCATGGAATAACAACCATTATACATATTTATCAAGAGCAGAAGGTACTCAAATTGACACACTACCCGAAAATAATTTCATGCCACTTGCTAAAGATATTGAACCCTATATTTCTTCTGCATCGCTACTCGCTCTCTGTTCGCCACAAAATCCAACAGGAACCGTTTTCAACAAAAAGCAATTAGAAGAAATTGTAGAATTAGTTATATCAGAAAATAAACAAAGAGAAAAAGAAAATCGTAAACCTTTGTATGTAATGTATGATCAGGTATACTGGGAATTAGTTTATGAACCTTATCAACATTTTAATCCAGTAAGTATTGACCCCGAAATGAAAAAATACACTTTATTTGTAGATGGTATATCAAAATCACTAAGCGCTACAGGCTTAAGAGTAGGATGGGGATTTGGACCATTAGAAGTGATTTCAAAAATGAAAGCAATTCTTACCCATATTGGGGCATGGGCACCTAAAGCTGAACAATTAGCTGTAGCTAACTTCATGAACCATACTGTCGCTTATGATACCTTTGTACAACATCAGAAAAAGGAATTATATGAACGATTAAAATTATTTTATACAGGAATAAACCATATGCACAACTTAAACCTACCTATACAAGTTATAGAACCACAAGCCGCATTATATCTCACTGTAAAATTAAGTCTCAAACATAGGAGAACCCACAATGGTAGACATTTTTCAAACTCTGAAGATATATTAAAATACTTGCTAGAAGAAGGTCATATTGCGATGGTACCATTTTATGCCTTTGGTAGTGATAAAAATTCTGAATGGTTCAGATTATCTGTTGGTACCTGTAAAAAAGAAGATATTCCTGAAGTTTTAAGCCGTCTTCATAGATTGTTGGAAAATGTAAAAAAACAATCTATTTAATAAAGTTTATAATAGTTCATGTCACTGTACTTTTTCATTAGTAATATAATTTTTTTTCTACAATTGTGGTGACTACGGGTTCTGCAATGGCTTCAAGGACTTCAGTCATTGCTTAATCTTTTTTAATCAACAATTCTCTGGAGACAGATTTTTTTTAGAAGAAGAGATTTTGGAATAACTAAATTTTAATTTACATTTTTACGAAGTAAGTAATAACTTTTAACAAAATACCCATGCATTACTTTTCTGCTTGTTGTGATTGAAATTTTTCAATACCTGTTCTAAGCCAACGAATGTAATCCTCTTTATCGGGATTATATCCACGAACATCTACAAGTAATTTTTCATTATGATCTAATAAAACATATAATGGCTGTGTACTTTGTCCATATTTAGTTTCCTCTAAGTACTTAAATTTATCTCCAATGGTTGTGATTTTTCTTTTTCTACCATACCATTCTACTTCAAAATGCTCATTTTCGGGTAAATCTCTTTTGTCATCAACATATAATGAAATCAACACTACTTCATTATTCAGTATATTTTTTACACGCTCATCGGGCCAAATGTAATCTTCTGTTTTTCTACAGTTAGCACATGCATGTCCTGTAAAATCTATCATTAACGGTCTATTTGTTTTTTTAGCATATTCCAAAGCTTCCCTGTATTTATTTTTAAAGTGAATAATTCCATGTTTATTAATCTCTGCACCTTCAGGGATATTGATGGTATGATTTAATTTTTCCTGAGTGAAATAATTATTATTCATAAATCCGTGTGGAGATTCAGAGTATTCCAGAGGTGGTAAAATACCACTAATTAAATTCAATGGTGCACCCCATAAGCCCGGCAACATATAAAGTGTAAAACTTAAAGATAATGTAGCAAACATTAATCTTGTTACAGATAGATATTTTAACTCCCCATCATGATGTGTTTTAAAGAATCCTAAGAGATATAAGCTCAGTAACGCAAATAGGGCTATCCATATTGCTAAAAAAACTTCACGAGTTAATATCCCTGCTTGAACAACAAGATCTGCATTGGAAGCAAACTTCAATGCAAGAGCTATTTCTAAAAATCCTAAAGTTACTTTCACAGAATTCAGCCAGCTATCTGACTTTGGCAATGATTTCATCCACGAAGGAAAAGCTGCAAATACTCCAAACGGCAAGGCTAATGCCAATGAAAAGCCAAACATTCCTATAGAAGGACCTAAAATTTCTCCCGTAGATGCCGCCTGAACCAATAATGTTCCTACAATAGGACCTGTACATGAAAAAGACACTAAAACCAAGGTAAATGCCATAAAGAAAATACCTATAAATCCTCCTTTGTTACTTAATCTATCCATTTTATTCACTATAGAAGAGGGCATGTTTATCTCGAAAGCGCCCAAAAAAGAAAATCCAAAAACAAGCAATAATGCGAAGAATACAAGGTTAAATGTTACATTCGTCGATAAATCATTCAAAGCACTAGCACCAAAAGCAAGAGTTACAAATATCCCTAACAGTAAATAAATGATGATAATACTCAATGAGTAAATAACTGCTTCTTTAATAGATTTCTTTCTATCCTTATGCCTTTTAGTAAAGAAACTAATATTCATAGGAATAAGTGGAAATACACACGGCGTTAATAAAGCCGCCAATCCTCCCAAAAATCCCTCTACAAATATCATCCAATGAGATAAATTACTTAGAGGATTATTTTTAATTCCAATGTTATCCAACAATTGATTGTTTTTATTACTATCACCAATTGTTGTTTGAGCAACCGCATTGAAGTTTTTACCTGAATTCACATGACTAGTAAAATTGACAGATGATTGATTTTGCTGAGTATCAGTAGTAATGGTTTGATTGTTGCTTGTTTTATTATTATCATTGTTTGATTGTTGATTTTCTGTAGCATTATTTTCTATGTATATCTCAAATGGGTCAGCAGGCGGAAAAACGCATTTTTCTTCTGTACATGCTTGATATTCATAAGTTCCGCTTACTTTAATTTTTCCTTGTTTTTTGACCTTTATATCTTGCCAAAATTCTGCTTTTTTGTAAAAAAACTCCACCTCAACTCCAAATACTTTATCCATTTCTTTTACGCCCTTACTTTGTTGTAGTTTACCTACTAACTCATAATCAGCAGATTTATCAAATCTAATGGCAGTAGGCATTGGTCCGTCGTCAGGATTTTGATGAATAGAATATATATGCCATGGTTCATCTATTTTTACTTGAAATAAAATTCTATACTCATTATTTTTTATTTTTTTAGCGAAAATAGTAAAATGAGCAGGCTTTTCCTGTGAATTAACATGATTAAAAAATGAACGAATAATAAAAATTAATACAAGTAGTAAACGAAGCATAATCTTTAATTTTTGCTTGTAAATATAGTGTTTAGAATTTAAAGGAACTGACAGAGATACATTCTAATTTTTGTTAAGAATAAAAAGTAATATCATATAAATATTATCATACATATAAAGCAGAAGTTTCTTTATTACATTAGCAGCGTGGAAAATCTCCGTTCCTTAAAACCTTATTTCCTTAAATACAAGTGGTATTATATTTCAGGTACTCTCTTTGTAACATTCTCATCTATTTTTGCTAATTATCAAGCTGTTATTATTAGAAAAGCTACCAATGAAATTGTATTGAACATTAGCCAAAATCATTTTGACAAATCTACTTTTTGTATTTACTTATTGTACTTATTTGGATTATCTATCCTCAGCGGGATATTTATGTTTTTAATGCGACAGACAATTATAGTATCAAGCAGGCATATAGAATATGACCAAAAAAATATCATCTATCAACATTTCCAAAAAATGGATAAACAATTTCTAAAAATGCAAAATATCGGAGACTTAATGAACAAAATCAGCGAGGATGTTTCTAAAGTCAGAATGTTCACAGGTCCTGCTATTATGTACTTAGTTAATGTGATAATTACTTTAATTACTGTTTTATCATTTATGTTTAATGTTAGTCCTTTACTAACCGCTATGATATTAGCCCCACTACCTTTATTCTCTTGGGCTATATTCAAGTTAAGCAATCGTATCAATCAATTAAGCACAAAGGTTCAGGAACAGCTTTCTCAAATCACCTCGTTTGTCCAGGAAAGTGTATCAGCAATCAGACTGATTAAAGTTCATGCAAAAGAAAAATTTTTTGATAAAAAGCTTGCAAATTACAATCACAATTATTCTCAACAATTCATTCAATTAGGAAAAGCCGAAGCTTTGTTTCAACCTTTAATGACTTTAATGGTCGGTATAGGAATCATTTCAACAATATGGTTAGGAAGTGTTTTATTATCAAAAGGAAAAATAGAACCAGGTAATATCACTGAATTTGTAGTATATGTGTATAGACTTACATGGCCATTTACAGCTCTTGGTTGGGTAAGCGCTTTAATTCAAAGAGCTTCCGCCTCTCAAAAAAGAATCAACGAACTATTAAATATTCATCCCACAATTTTAAACACAAACAGCAATAGCCAATATGTTATTAAAGGAAACATTGAATTCAAAAATATAAGTTTTACATACAAAGAAAGCAACATTCAAGCATTGAAACATATTTCATTTTCAGTAAAAAAAGGAGAAATACTGGGAATATGTGGAAAAGTAGGCTCAGGTAAAAGTACTATTTTTCAACTATTATTGAGATACCACGATGCTGATAGTGGAGAAATCTTAATAGATAACAAACCTATCAAAAAACATCACTTAAATTTATTACGCAGAAGTATCGCTTATGTTCCACAAGATGCTTTTTTGTTCAACGATACTGTATTAAACAACATTTTATTTCCTATGCAATATAAAAACCTCGATGAACTTGATAATACAACAAGAGACAAACTTATAGAAGTGTGTAAAAAAACAGAAATTTACGATACTATCATGAATTGGCCACAAGGCTTTAATACAACAATAGGTGAAAAAGGCGTAAATGTATCAGGTGGACAAAGACAAAGATTAGCATTAAGTAGAGCATTAGTAAGAGATTGTCCTATACTACTCATTGATGATGCTTTTTCAGCATTAGATAATGAAACTGAACAAAAAATTGTACAAAACATCAAAGATGAATTAAAAAATAAAACCGTAATTATCATTGCTCAAAAATTATCAATAATATATCACCTTGCCCATAAAATCATCTATCTCAAAAATGGAGAAATTACAGAGATCGGCTCACACAAAACTCTTATTTCAAACAATTCAGAATATAGAGAATTATTCGAATTACAAATGAGAAGAGATTAAAGTTATTTTTCACTCCCTGATGGGAGTTGAAATTGAGAGATTGAAATCTATGTTATTACTTGCCTCCTAAAAATGTAAATTAAAATTTAGTTATTCATAAATTTCTTTCTCTAAAAAATCTACCTTTAAAGAATTGCCGGTCAAAAAAAGAGTTGACAACACCTGAAGTCATTGAAGTCATCTCAGAACCAATACAATGTAGAAAAGATTATATTAATAATCAGAGTGTACGGCAAGCAATCTCACTAAAAATTAAAACCATAATAAGCTCTCACACCATTAGGATAAATCCCTTCTAATAAAATTATTTCTCCTTGCTTATTGTCTAAGATTTCTTCTAATTCTCTAATAGTGGTGATTTTCTTTTTATTCACAGAAGTAATAATAAACCCTTTCTTTACACCTATTGACAATAACTTTCCTGCTTGAATATTGACCACTCTTACACCACCTTCTATATTCAAATTATTAGCCTCTTGTTTGCTTATTTCTTCAAATGAAGCACCTAATTTATTTATAACAGTAAAATTTCTATCTTCTCTCTTTAATAAAGTTGTTCTGTTATACTTTCCTTTTAATATAACTTCAAATTTATGTTCCTTATTATTTCTCAGTACAGTCACTTCTGTTTTATCACCCGGCTTATATTTACTAAGTTCCTCTTGAAATTCTGATACTTTATTAATTTCTTTATCATTGATTTTTATTATAATATCATTAGGTTTCAATCCCGCACTTTCAGCTGCTCCATCAGGCAGAACATCATGTATGTATATCCCATTGAGTGTCTTTAAATTCATTCTCTTTGCAAAATTAGCGTCAATATCCGCAATAGATACACCTAAATATGCTCTCTGCACTTCACCATATTCAATGATATCAGAAACCACCTTCTTTACTACATTCACAGGAATTGCAAAGGCATACCCTTGATATGCACCATTATTTGAAGCAATAGCTGTATTAATACCCACTAGCTCACCATTGATATTTACTAAAGCGCCCCCACTATTACCCGGATTCACAGCAGCATCTGTTTGAATAAACGATTCAATAGGAAAATTACCACTTTCAGGATCATTCTCTATCACATGAATACTCCTTCCTTTTGCACTGACAATACCTGCTGTTACAGTTGAATACAAGTTAAATGGATTACCCACAGCTAAAACCCACTCACCAACCTTTATTTCATCACTATTTCCAAATATAATATAAGGCAAGTTAATCTCATCTATCTTTAAAACAGCAATATCAGTAGATGGATCTGCCCCCACTAATTCAGCTGTGTATTTTCTTTTATCATTCAATGTTACCTCTATCTTATCTGCATTTTTAATCACATGATTATTAGTAACGACATATCCATTGTCAGAAATGATAACACCTGATCCACTGCCCTCCTGAATATACGGTTGTACATGTGGTTGTGTACCAAAAAACCAGTTATGGAAAGGATTGTAAATCAAATTTGTTCGTTCTGAAATTGTTCTTATATGAACTACTGCATTAATACTCTTTTCTACTGCAGTTGAAAAGTCATAACTAAGGACATTTGATGAATTGAATGCTACCGGTGTAACAGCATTTTTACGACTATTATTATTCATTTGCAAATGAGATATTTTTTGAGGAAATAGAATGCTTTGAACTACAATAACTATCACACCTCCTATTATTCCACTTATTACATAAGAAATTATACGCTTCATGGTTTTATTTTTTTAATTTTTAGTTACAAATATAATTCCAAAATTATCATTTTTATTTTATACTTAACAAAATTTAAAGTATCCAAGTCTCGCATAATTTCTACAACTCCAACACATCAATAAAATCTATAATATGATAAAAATTATTTTAAAGTAAATTCAAATGCTTTGATGTAAATTTGCAGCATAAACCAAAAAACTTAAACATATGACAACAATCTTAGGAAAAAAAGCACCTTCATTCAAAGCTGCCGCTGTTATTAACGGCAAGGACATCGTTAATGATTTCTCATTAGATCAGTACTTAGGTAAAAAGTATGTCGTATTTTTCTTCTATCCAAAAGATTTTACATTTGTGTGTCCCACTGAATTATGGGCATTCCAGGAAAAATTAGAGGAATTTAAGCAAAGAGACTGCGAAGTAGTAGCATGTAGCACAGATACAGAACAAAGCCATTGGGGATGGTTACAAATGGACAAAAAACAAGGAGGTATAAAAGGAATCACTTATCCAATTGTAGCTGATACTAATAAGACTATTTCTGCAAATTATGGATGCTTAAATGGTGAATACTACATTGATGAAAATGACAATTTTGTCGCAACCTCTGAAATGATTGCATACCGTGCCACTTATATCATCGATAAAAACGGAATCGTAAGACACTTATTAATTAATGACCTTCCACTCGGTAGAAATATCGACGAAACACTAAGAACATTAGAAGCTCTGCAATTCGTGGAAAAATACGGCGAAGTATGTCCTGCTAACTGGACAGAAGGTAAGAAAGCTATGAAACCAACTCATGAAGGCGTTGCTGAATATCTAGGAGCTATTTAAATACTCTAAGATAAACTATTATTCTTCCAAATCCCTTACAGAATTAATCCTGTAAGGGATTTTTTTTGTCTACACAAAATAGTTTAATACCCCAACATTTACCCGTTTTTATCCTTACTACTTTCACCATCTCCCATCAAATAAATAATAAGTAATTAAAAGCACTATACAGCTAAAACCATACTTTTACAGAGTATGTCATAGCAAACACTCATGAATTAAACCTACAGTAAACCATATAACTATGCTTTAATAATAAACGGAAAGTTTTAGCTATCAATATTTTCTAAGTAGCATTTCAGAATTTATCCTATAAAAATCCTAATTTATCTAAAATTTGTATGCAATATTCTATTATTTATCTTTTATTTGCGACTCAAAAAAATTCCTTATGAAAAAAATTGTCGGAACTTTATCTGCTATTTTCATTTTTGTCGCATCTACCAATTTAGTAGCCGATGAGGGCATGTGGCTACCATTTTTAATCGGTGAAAAAACATATCAGGAAATGGTGAAAAAGGGATTGAAACTGACCAAAGAACAAATATATAGTGCCAACAAGTCTTCTCTAAAAGATGCGATAATCATCTTCGGTGGAGGATGTACAGGAGAAATTGTAAGTAATAAAGGATTGATATTTACGAATCATCACTGTGGATATGATGCCATAGCTAAAGTAAGCACTGTTAAACATAATTATCTCAAAAATGGATTTTGGGCGAAAAATCTTAACGAAGAAATACATGTACCTGGTCTTACAGTCCAATTCTTAGTAAGAATAAAGGATGTTACCGATAAAGTAAATACAGAACTCAAAGATATTGATGTATCTAAAACATTACAACAATTACCCATGATTTTAAATAAACTTGGTCAATCCGAGCTCACTGAAGATGAGAAAAAATATAATTGCGAAGCTCGCATAGTTCCTATGTTCTCAGGCAATCAGTATATTTTATTTATTTACAAAAGATACAAAGACATTCGTTTAGTAGGAACACCCTCCGAAAGCTTAGGAAAATTTGGTGGCGATACAGATAATTGGGAATGGCCAAGACATACCGCAGATTTTAGTATATTCAGGATATATGCCAATAAAGATGGACAACCCGCAGATTATTCTCCCGACAATGTACCACTTACTCCAAAGTATGTCATTCCTGTTAGCATCAAAGGTATTAAGCAAAATTCCTTTGCTATGACAATAGGATTTCCCGGTGGCACTAATCGCTTTGAAACATCTTATGGAGTAAAACTAAAAACTACTATTGAAAATCCTTCTATCGTAGAACTTCGTGATATCCGACTGAAAAATATGTTAGAAGAAATGACAAAAAGTGAATCCGTTAAATTAAAATTAGCTTCTTACTATGCAGGAGTAGCTAATTACTGGAAATTTTTTGATGGAGAAAATAAACAACTTCTCAAATATAAAATATATGAACAAAAACAAAATAACGAAAAAGCATTCATAGAATGGGCAAAACAAAATAATAAAACAGAATATCTTAACTTAATGAGTGAGTTTGAACAATGCGTTAATAATTATTCTCCCTATACCAGAGCAAGAGTATATTTTCAAGAAGGTATATTAGGAAGTCAATTGTTTTCATACACATATAAAGTATTCAATTTACTTGGTATTTCAAAAGAAGATATCGTGAAAAATAAAGACACCTATATTAACTTAGTTAACGAATTGAATAATAAGATTGACTTAAACTCTGACAAAAAAAATACCGCTATCTTACTAAAAAAATATAAAGACGACATCAATACAGAATTTGTACCCGCAAGTATATATACAAATATCAATAATAAAAATACCTATGAAACTTATGTAGATAGTATCTTCCAAAATACTATTTTGCTAAAACCAGATAAGTTTAGTAAATGGTTAGAAAACCCCGATAAATCAATACTTGAAAAAGACCCTGCTTTTCAAGTTGTAAGTGCATTTTATCAGATATTTAACACCAAAATTTTACCACAATACATGAAATTTCAATCATGTAACTTCTTACTACAACAAAAATATCAAAAAGGAATATTAGAGATGTACAAAGCAAAAAAAGAATTTTATCCTGATGCTAATTTTACAATGCGATTATCATATGGAATTGTAAAACCATATAGTCCAAAAGATGCTGTTTTCTATAAAGAAGTATGCACATTAAAAGGCGTATTAGAAAAACATAAACCGGAAGATTATGAATTTGATCTGCCAAAAGACTTCATAGAAACTGCTAACAAAAAAGATTTTGGAAGATACGCCGATAAAAATATCAATGATATTGTAGTAACATTCATTACTACTAATGATATCACAGGAGGAAATTCCGGCTCTCCTGTATTAAACAGAGAAGGACAACTTATTGGACTTGCTTTCGATGGAAATTACGAAGCTTTAAGCCATAAAATTCATTACGATGCACAATACAACAGAACTATTTGTGTAGATATTCGTTATGTACTATGGATTATTGAAAAAATAGGTAAAGCCGATAATATCATTAAGGAACTAAAAATAGTAAGTTAGTAGCTTTTTCTTTTTTCCTTTTTTTAGAAAACAAAGAATCTGTCACTATTTTAAAGAAAATAAAAAATTTTTAAGAAGCAGGAATCTTTAACAACATTCAGTTGTTTATGCCAATCCATCCAAACTACTAAAAACAATAGAATACTGTTTTAAAGCATCAAAAATGGATAAGGTATTTTCAAAAGTGTCTTGAACCACTGCAAAAAACACATTGATTTAGTGATAACATTGATAACAAAGAAAAATCGAAAAATTAAATTCGAATAGCCATAACCTGCGAATTTGAAAAGAAACAAACCTAGGACCGAGCTGAGTAAGAAAAGGAGAAGCTATTGTCAAATAAGAAAATTCGTTAATAACCATATAACATAATGGATAATGGTAGTAAATTATTTCTTCCACTCAATAATTTTCAGGTTTTGAATTTTTTTGTCGTTTAATTCAAAAAATAAAGCTGTACTTACTTTATGAAATCCATATTTACCCGCAGCACCTGGATTGATATACCATAAACGATATTGTTCATCATATTTTACTTTCAATATATGAGAATGTCCACATACTAATATGTTTGGTGTATGTTGAATTATTAAGCTGTTTGCAAACGAATTATATCTGGCAAAACTACCCGATATGTGTAAGATTAAAATTTTTAATCCTTCCAACTCAAACACCAAATACTCTTTTGTTTGAATACGAATATTATGACCATCAATATTTCCATACACTATCCGACATTTTCTATTCTCATTAGAATAAGATAAAATTTTTTGCAACAACTCTTCATTACCAATATCCCCACAATGCCATATTTCATCAGCATCTTCAAAATACTTTATCCATTCATCATTCCAATGAGAATGGGTATCTGAAAGCAAAAATATCTTTGTCATAAAAATACAGTAGTTATCTAACTATGAACAAAAGTACATTTTTTACTTTCTATAATTTAAAGCATGCTCATTTTCTAAATGTCCAAAGGCAACTCATTTTTTTATTACTTTTGAAGCTAAAATAAATGCTATGATGGATAAATACATCTTAGATTTTCCTCAACAAATATATCAAGCTCTTGAAATTGCTGATAACTTTAAATGGCAGACATCTTTCAAAACTAATAATATCATAATCACAGGAATGGGCGGTTCCGGAATTGGTGGAACATTTGTACAAGAATATTATAACGCTCTCTCCGACCAGGAAAAACTTAACAACTACCCTATAATCATCAACAAATCATATCATCTGCCAAGTTTTGCCGATGATAATACACTTTTAATAGCCTCTTCTTATTCCGGAAATACTGAAGAAACCTTATGTTGCTTGAACGACGCCATACAAAAAAAATGTAATATCGTTGCTATCAGCAGCGGGGGCAAATTGGCAGAAGAATGTACTAAACGCCAATATCCTATTATTTCACTGCCAAAAGGATTCCCACCAAGAACCTGCTTAGCATACTCTTTTATACAAATACTTCAAGTACTCACACAAGTTAAAACATTAAAAGATAATTGGAAACAAGAAATGAAAAATGCTTCTAAATTACTCGTTCAAGAATCAGAAAATATCAGAAATGATGCAAAAAACATTGCACAACAAATCTATCAAACTTTTCCATTAATTTATACATTAGATAGCGAAGCATTGGCTCTGCGACTAAGACAACAACTTAACGAAAATAGTAAAATACTGTGTTCGCATCATATCATTCCTGAAATGAATCATAACGAAATAGTAGGATGGAAGAATTTATACGCTAAACATTCTGTTATTAGTATTCTTACAGATTTTGACCTACCACAAAATAGAAAAAGATATAATTTTTGCATAAACTTATTTAAACAATATCATGCTCCTATTATTGAATTAAAAGCAAAAGGAGATACAAAACTACAGCAATGGATGTATATTATTCATCTTTCAGATTGGATATCTTATGAGTTAGCGTTGCTTAATCATGAAGACCCTATTGAGGTAAAAGTAATAGATGAATTAAAAGTTCAACTCTTAAAATAGAGAATATATTCATTAATTAAAAATAAACCTGAAAATATGGCAAATATCGTTGTATTAGGAGGTGGTTTAGTAGGTAATGTTATTGCACAAGACCTATCAGAACAAAATACAGTAAAAGCAGTAGATAAATGTGAATCTACACTATCAAAATTATCAAACAAGAAAAATATACAAACAATTGTTGCAGATATTACTGATACGAATACTTTATATTCAATCATAAAAGATGCAGATTTAGTGATTATTGCCTTACCAGGTTTTATGGCTTTTAATGTTCTAAAAAATGTTATCCAAGCCGGAAAAAATGTAGCTGATATTTCATTTTATCCCGAAGATGCCATAAGCCTAAATGAATTGGCAAAACAACATCAAGTAACTGTAATTGTAGATTGTGGTATTGCTCCCGGAATGAGTAATTTCCTACTAGGTTATCATCATTCTAAAATGCAAGTAGAAGATTTTATATGTTATGTAGGTGGATTACCCGTAGAGAGAAAATTTCCTTTTCAATACAAAGCTCCATTTTCTCCTACTGATGTTATTGAAGAATACACGCGTCCAGCTAGAATAAAAGAAAACGGGAAAATAGTCGTTAAACCTGCTTTGTCAGAACCAGAATTATTGGATTTTGAAAACATAGGAACCCTAGAAGCCTTTAATACCGACGGATTACGAAGCCTCTTATACACCATAAATGACATTCCTAATATGAAAGAAAAAACGCTCCGATATCCTGGTCACATTGAACTTATTCAAGCACTGAAAACTATCGGTTTTCTTAATAATCAAGAGATTAAAATAAATGAGAAATCTATCAAACCCATAGAGCTAACAACGCACTTGCTAAAAGAAGTTTGGAAACTAAATCCAGGAGAACATGAGTTTACAATCATGAAAGTAATCATCAAGGGTATAGAAAACGAAAAAACCATTACCTATACTTATGATTTATTTGACCGTTATGACGAAACAACAGGCTTTACTTCTATGTCTCGCACTACCGGATTTACCTGCAGTGCCATGGCACATCTTATACTGGAAAAACAATTTACTCAAAAAGGAGTATTTCCCCCCGAACTCATAGCATCATCAGACAACACATTCAACTTTGTAATCGACTATTTGAAAAAAAGAAATATCCAATACAAATTGACAATAAGTTAGATAATCAATCTCGCTTCTTTTAGTTTATATTTTATTTAGCAAGCAAAGCAATGGACCAAAAATGTAGAATGCTTTTTTAATTTATCACACAAACAATAACATAATCATAATAATAAACCTTATTGTTTCGTATTGTAATGAAATTAAACTTACAGAAATCTTTTTTATTTTGTCCTGCCTAATACTTTTTGCTGGATTACTAACATATTTCGTTGCTTCACTAATTTTTTTGGCTTGCTTAAGTTCTGTTAAAAATCCTAATAATCTCTCAATCAAAAATACAAAAAGAAATTGTTAACTGTTAAATAGTTATATAATCCTTATATCTTCTCCTCAACCTTAAGCCTAATCAAGTATCTTGCCGTAACAGTTTTTTTTTTTTATTTTTTCAATCTGCATACAAAAATTTAATGTAAATTTGCCAAAAATTTAAAGAGAATGAATCAGCAAATTGGCATTCGAAGAAATGATGATGTTCTTAAAGAATTAGGACTGAAAAATTTTAATACTGCATACTGGAACTTAGATGCTCCTCAGTTAATCACAGAAACTTTATTAAGAAAACAAGGTGTACTAACGAGTACGGGAGCTCTGGCTGTCAATACAGGTGAATTTACGGGGCGTTCTCCAAAAGATAAATATATAGTAAAAGATGCAATCACTGAAAACACGGTGTGGTGGGGAGATGTTAATCATCCCTTTGACCCTCAAAAGTTTGACCGACTCCACCAAAAAATGCTTAAACACTTTGAAAACAAAGATATATTTATCAGAGATGCTTATGTATGTGTACACCCAGGTTATAGGGTTAATATTAAAATAATTACAGAAACGCCGTGGGCAAATTTATTTAGTTACAATCTCTTTTTAAGACCCACCAAAGAAGTAATTAAAGCATTCAAACATGATTGGTTAATTATTAATGCTCCTGAATTCCGTGCCAACCCTGCAACTGATGGTACTCGTCAATATAATTTTGTGATTATTAATTTTACTAAGAAAATAATCTTAATAGGTGGAACAGGCTACACAGGAGAAATCAAAAAATCCGTATTTACAGTACTAAATTACATTCTACCTCAAGAAAGAAGAGTATTATCCATGCATTGTTCAGCTAATGTAGGGAAGAAAGGCGATACTGCTATCTTCTTCGGATTATCAGGAACAGGAAAAACTACTCTATCTTCTGACCCAGAAAGAGCGCTTATTGGTGATGATGAGCATGGATGGTGCTCAGATAAAGTATTTAACTTTGAAGGTGGATGCTATGCTAAATGTGTAAAACTCTCTAAAAGAAGTGAACCCCAAATTTTTAACGCGATTAAGTTTGGTGCATTACTTGAGAATGTTAAATTTTATCCCGAAACATCCATTGTGGATTACGGCAATATCTCCATTACTGAAAATACTCGTGTAAGCTATCCTCTACATTATATCGAAAATATTGCAACACCCGCTATTGGAAATACCCCAAAAAATATATTCTTCTTAACTTGTGATGCTTACGGTATTTTTCCTCCCATTTCAAAACTAAACATTAACCAGGCGATGTACTATTTTATATCTGGATATACCGCTAAAGTGGCCGGAACAGAAATGGGAATTAAAGAACCTACAGTTACATTTTCAGCTTGTTTCGGAAAAGCATTTTTACCATTACATCCTACTAAGTATGCAGAACTACTCGGCGAAAAGTTAAGAAATAACAATATCAATGTATGGCTCATTAACACTGGGTGGATTAGCAATGGCGCAAAAAAAAGCAACAGAATAAAACTATCTTATACTCGTGCTATGATTCATGCTGCACTCAATGGTGAACTAGACAATGTAGAATACGAGAAAATTCCATTCTTCAATTTAGAATTCCCTAAAACTTGTAGAGACATCCCATACAACATCCTAAACCCAAGAGCCTCCTGGGATAATCCCGAAGAATACGATGCTGTAGCTTTAGAATTATCAAAAAAATTTATAGAAAATTTTAAAGAATTTAGCGATTTTGCTACTAAAGAAATGATTGAAGCCGGTCCACATATAGAAAAAAAATCTGTTTTGAAATAAAAATTGTTTTGAAATAAAAACTTTGTATAAAATAAAGTTTGCATTACCTTTGCACCACTTTTTGTGGAGGGTGTAGCTCAGTTGGTTAGAGCGTCAGATTGTGGCTCTGAAGGCCGTGGGTTCGAGTCCCATCATCCTCCCATAATAAGGTTCCTTTAATAGCATTTTATTGTATTAACTAACCCTGTTTTATTATGTCTAAAAAAAAAATTTCCTCTGCCTTAATTTCTGTCTTTAATAAAGATGGATTAGAACAAATTGTTAAAAAACTACATCAACTTAACATCAAAATCATATCTACAGGAGGAACCTATGATTATATAAAAAATCTAAACATCCCTGTTACACCTGTAGATAGTATAACTCAATTTCCCGAAATTTTAGGTGGAAGAGTAAAAACCTTACATCCTAAGATATTTGGTGGAATTTTAGCAAGAAGAGAGCATCTAAATGATGAACAACAAGTTAAAGAACACGCTATACCACTTATAGGTTGCGTCATAGTAGATCTGTATCCTTTTGAAGAAGCTGTAAAATCTACAACTGATGAGCAAAGTATTATTGAAAAAATTGATATTGGTGGAATCTCTTTAATTAGAGCCGCAGCTAAAAATTTCAATGATGTCATTGTTGTTCCTCATAAAAATTTTTATTCTGAATTCTTAGAGTTATTAGAGACAAAGCAAGGGTTCACAGACACTGAAAATCGTAAAAGATTTGCTACTTATGCATTTGCAATTTCTTCACACTACGATACAATGATATACAAATATTTTAATCAAAAGTTTTCTCTCCCCTACTTCAAAGAAAGTATATTAGAAGGGAAAAAACTCCGTTACGGCGAGAATCCTCATCAACAAGCATATTGGTTTGGAGATTTTAACCAAGCTTTCGAAAAAATCAGTGGTAAAGAAATCTCATACAATAATTTATTGGATATAGATTCTGCTATTCAACTTATTCATGATTTTGAGGAACCAAGTTTTGCAATTATCAAACATAATAATGCATGTGGCGTAGCCAGCAGAAAAGATATTTATGAGGCTTATTTGAGTGCCCTTGCTTCTGATACTGTTTCTGCATTTGGAGGAATTTTAATTGCTAATAGAAAAATAGATGTTAAAACAGCAGAAGAAATCAACAAATTATTTTTTGAAGTATTAATCGCTCCAGAATATGATGCAGGTGCTTTGAATATATTACAATCAAAATCTAATAGGATTTTACTTATCAATAAATTAAACAATTTACCCTCTTACGCTCACAGAAGCATGTTAAATGGTATAGTGATGCAAGAAAGAGATTCAAAAATTGAAAACAATAATGATATTCACATTGTTACTGAAAAATCACCAACACAAGAACAAATAGATGATTTGCTTTTTGCTAATAAAATTGTGAAACATACCAAAAGCAATGCTATTGTTATAGTAAAAAACAAACAACTAATAGGAATAGGTACGGGACAAACATCCCGAGTAAATGCCGTTAATCAAGCTATACAAAAAGCTAAACATTTTAATTTTGATACCACTGATGCCGTATTAGCGAGCGATGCTTTCTTTCCTTTTCCTGATAGTATAGAACTTGCACATCAAGCAAGAATTTCAGCTATCATTCAACCTGGTGGTTCCGTAAAGGATAAAGAAGTAATAGAGGCTTGTAATAAACATAATATTGCGATGGTGTTTACAGGATTCAGACATTTTAAACATTAGTTGAGTCAGCTATATAGTTATTCTATGTATATTAAATTGTTCTCTTACTTTTTTAAACTCAAATTTTTAAGCCTTTACTTTTTCAGGTGTTTGGGTATTTTTATCAAAGTCAACAACTATAGGGGTAGATATACATAATGACGAGTATGTACCAATAATACGACCAATTAATAATGCAAAAATAAATCCTCTTATACTTTCTCCTCCAAAGATAAATATCACTACTAACACGAAAAACACAGTTAATGAAGTCAATATAGTACGGCTTAATGTGCTATTCAATGCATAGTTAATTAAATTAATTCTTTCTTGTCCTTTCACATCATCTTTTTTGCTCTCTGCCAGTCTTTCTCTGATTCTATCAAAGACCACCACTGTCTCTGTCATTGTATACCCCATAACAGTTAAAATAGCCGCAATAAAATCCTGTCCTATTTCAAGTGAGAATGGAACTATTTTATCAAAAATAGTATAAAAAGATAATACCACTAAAACATCGTGGAATAAGGCTACTACAGAACCTAAACCATATTGCCATTTCTTAAATCTAATCACGATGTAGATAAACATCACAAGAGTAGAAAATAATATAGCACCATAGGCTCCATATACTATGTCGGTAGCAATGGTTGGTCCTACTTTTTGTTGCTGCATGACTTCATATTTGATATTAAGTTTATTCAAACCGCTTTGTAGCGCTTTTTCTGCCTCTTCATCAGCCGTTGGTGAATTATCATCTATTTTGTAAGTCGTTGTTACTTTCACTTGATTAGCACTTCCAATCGTTTTAACCTCTGGTGTTTCATTAAATACATCCATCAGTGATTTTTTCACATCTTCTGTATTCACATCTTTTTCAAATCTAATAGAATATGTTCTTCCGCCCTTGAAATCAATTCCCAGATTAAATCCACCATTTTTGAAGTAAAACACAATCCCTAACACAATGATAACAGAAGATAACGCATAATATAATTTTCTCTTTTCCACGAACTTGATATTAACATTTTTGAATGCATTTTTAGTAAAATTATTATCAAAAGTGATTTCTTGTTTTTTCTCTAACATCCATTCAAATATCAATCTAGACAATAGCACAGCAGTAAATAAAGATGAACCAATGCCTATTAATAGTGTTGTAGCAAATCCTTGAACAGGACCAGAACCAAAACTCATTAGTATAATAGCCAATATCGCTAAGGTAGCATTGGAGTCAATAATAGAGGACATAGCGTGCTTATATCCTTCTTTAATAGCATTAGCCATGGATTTCCCAAGAGCTAGTTCTTCTCTTATTCTTTCAAATATCAGGATATTAGCATCCACTGCAAGACCAATAGTTAATACGATACCTGCAATGCCCGGTAGGGTAAGCACAGCACCTAACGATGTCAAAATACCCATAATGAAAAACATATTAACAATAAGTACAATATCTGCCACAATACCCGCTTTATTGTAGTATAATACCATGAACACGAGAATTACAAGAAGGGCAATTAAGAATGAATTCAATCCTGATTGAATAGCTTCTTTTCCCAAGGTAGGTCCTACAATATTTTCTTCTACAATTCTAGCTGGTGCGGGTAATTTTCCTGCACTTAATATAGCTACCAATGCATCCGCTTCTTCGGGTGTGAAGTCTCCCGTAATTTGCGATTGTCCCCCTGCTATTTCAGATTGTACGCGTGGAGCAGAAAATACCATGTTATCCATCGCAATAGCAATACAACGACCTTGTTTATTACCCTCGGGTTTATTAGCACGAGTGAGAAGTTGCCATTTTTTAGCAGCATCACTGTTCATGGTCATGCTAATATAAGGATGCCCACCAGTTCTTTGATCAAAATCTTTTCTCGCACTGGTAATAATATCTCCATATAACGCAGCTTTACCATTTTTATCAGTTACTTTAATAGCATATAATTCAAAAGCTTCAATACCTTTTTCTTTATCCATCATTTTTGCCTTAGCACTCCACATAAACTTTAGCTTGGAGGGTAACACTGACTTTACTTTAGGATGATTCAACCAATAATTAACCTTAGCAGTATCAGATTTGAATGCATATCCAACTATAGGTCCCGGTGCGTAATAGTATTGCTTGCCATCTGAATAGATATTAGGCTTTAGGGGGGATATTTGTGAATACAATGGAAATCTTTTGAGTGCATTTTGATATGCAGTATCTTGTTTAGGTTGAGCGGGTGCAGCAGCAGGTTTTATAGAAGAGTCTGATGATTTATTAGTAGCTTGTGCTTGTTGTACGGTATCTTTTGATGTAATTGTACTATCCTTTTTTATTTCTGTTGTATCTAATAGCAGACGAATTTTTTCATTAACTTTTTCAAGATATTGTGCTATTTCTGTATTTTCATAAGTTTCCCAAAATTCTAAATTAGCTGTACCTTGTAATAATTCTCTTACTCTTGCTTTGTCTTTTACACCGGGTAACTCTACTAAAATTCTTCCTGTATTTCCTAACGAACGGATATTAGGTTGCGTAACTCCAAATCTATCTATACGAGAACGCAAAGTACTTTCCGCATTAGCAATAGCATCATCCACTTGTTCACGAATAAATTTTACAACTTCTTCATTAGACGCATTGTAATCTATTTTTCCTCTATTTTCAGGTGTTTGAAATAGTGGTGCTAATCTGGAATTAGGGTTAAGCTTTTGATACTCTTTGTAAAATAATGTTACAAAATCATCATTGTTGACTTTTCCATATTTTTTTTGTGCTTCTTGCAATGCTCTATTAAAAGCAGGGTCTTGTGAGTTATTAGTAAGATTTTTAATGATATCCGGTACTGATACTTCTAAGGTTACATTCATCCCGCCTTTAAGGTCCAGACCTAAATTCAGTTCTCTTCTTTTAATCTCCTCATAGGTATAAGAAGTAATAAAAATATCATAAACAGGAGCTTTTTTAATAGAATCAAGGTAATGTTCTACAACATAGTTTTTCACAGAGTCTATAAATGATTGATATGCAGCAGAATTATTACCAACTTTTTCCTTAGCTAATTTTTGATAATATGGCGAATTAACAATACTCTCTGCATATTCTTCTGCTTGTGCTTCTATACTTCTTGTTTTCCATGTAAATGAAAGATAAAACACACAGGCTAAGCCCATTAAAATAGTAAATCCTTTAATGAATAATTTATTTTGCATATATTAATTCTTTTTAATTTTTGAGGCGGCAATTATAGAGAAATAAATATAGAATTCAAAATTTTATATGAACTATTTCATTTAAGTCTGAATAACCTTTCTGATTGTTACTGTTCACCAACTGGTGGAGATTATTAAGGTTTAAATTTAAGCTAAGAATCTATCATACTTCATGAATAGTAAGTAATTCAATAAAAAACTC
>FWPU01004675.1_pt1 | contig 31409 bp, 24 predicted proteins | sample 2228361 | NCBI WGS metagenome assembly FWPU01 (sample SAMEA103939777, study PRJEB20133) | metagenome | reverse complement strand
AGGCTGCACCTTTTGGTGCATTGGGGGTCCCGATAGTTGCGGCAGGCAGCGATTGCAGTCGCGGGACACAAACTGGTGATCGAGGAAGCGCCGGTGGCACAACCCTTCAGAAGTCTCGTTCAGCCTGTGCCCTTTCCTGGGCGGGGTTCGCTGCTCTGCGTCGTGAAATTTCCGACCAACACCGGCTATGCTTGGGATTTTATCGAGCGGTTGTACGCGGGGATGGCTGATCATCTCGTGCAGCATGGAATTCGCACGCTGGTGGCCTATCCGAAGATTGCTGCACCGCCGCGTACTTTGCAGAATAGCTCCGCGCAGGCCGTCGAACTGGGCGTCAGCCTGCACGACCGTGGCTGGGTGGATGCCATGCTGCGGCTGGTGCAGCAGGAAAACGTCCGGGTAATCTACTTCACTGATTTTGCCGCGCGTCACCGCGCCTACCGCCAACTGCGGAAAAGCGGCGTGAACCGCATCATCGTCCACAACCACACTGCCGGCGCGCGCACGCCGCGGACCGGGCTGTTGCGCTGGCTGAAATGGGCGTATATGCGCGTCCCGGGAACGCTGGCCGACACGATTGTTGCGGTCAGTGATTACGTTGCCGCGCGGCATCTGCACGTCGGTTTGGTGCCGCCGGATCGCATTATCCGCATCTGGAATGGGCTGCCAGTCTCGGCTCCCGACCCAGCGTCTGGCGTTCGCGTGCGGAACTTGTTTCAGATTGATGCCGAGCGGCCGCTGGTAGTTTGTGCCTGCCGCGCAGCACCGGAGAAGGGCGTCGCACACCTGTTCCGCGCGTTTGAGCGCTGCTGGCAGCAGGCGCCACAGAACAGGAAGCGGCCTGTGCTTGTTTTTGTGGGCGGAGGTCCGCAGCAGGCCGAGCTGGCCGCGTTGCGGGATTCCATGGCCTCGCGGCAGGACATCATCCTGACCGGCTACCGACCCGACGCAAAGTTTTTCGTCGAAGCCTCCGACCTATGCGTTGCGCCATCGGTGTGGCAGGATGCCTTTCCGCTGGCGGTGCTCGAAGCTATGGCCTTTGGCAAGCCGGTGATTGCCACGGCGGTAGGCGGCGTGCCGGAGATGATCCGCCACGGTGCGAATGGATTACTCGTCGAGCCGGGTGATGAAGTGGCTCTGGCTGAAGCCCTTTCGCAGCTGTTAGCTGACCCCGCTCGGGCAGCGCGGCTCGGACGCGAGGCGCAGCGCACCGTCGCTACGCTTTTTACTCCCGCCCAGCAACTACAGCAGATGACCGCTCTGGTTGAAGAAGGCTTCGGCCAGACCTGCACTGAAGTGATACAGTCCGCTCGCCGCAAATCCGCCTGAAGAGTCCTCACTCCCTTTACCCCGGGCGGATCGAAACTTTCGGTGGCCGCGGAGAATCAACGAACCGGAAATTCCTCGCAGTCTCCTGCTGCCAGCAATGGCAGGGGGACGAATGCCTTCTGCGTCGAAGAAAAGGGATCCCGCCTGAGCTGCAAGAAACGTATACGAACTCGAAAACGTCGTTACGCCGGTCAGGGCATGCCCTCACACCCGAAGCGGGTACGCGACACCACTACATCGTCAATCACCCACCAGTATGATTCTGGCCACACGGAGGGATGTGGTCCGCCGCCGATGTTCGACTGGACATCTACATAGCCGAATTGTTCTGTGCTCGTGCCGCGATTATTCAGTCCAGTGGCCAGCGCATATCGTGTTCCGTCTACCCAGAATTCCATGATTCCGTCAGACTTCCCTGGTGAGTTCAGTTTTACCCTTGTTTCCCAGCATTGCCAGCGCCCGGTGCTTGCAGACGATGCTGGATCGTAATTACCTCCGATTACCGTGTCAGCGGCCAGTTCGCTGAACATAGCAAGCTGAATACCCGAAGCTCCGCTGGGGGTGTTGAAATCGAAATGCAAAGTGCTGTTGCCATCAAAGTGGCTGTAATACCGCCAGTAATGAAAACCCGCCTCAGTTCCCGACTCGAATTGCGCGCAGCATCTCGACGGCAGCCCCTCGGGGAAATAAACCCAGGCGCGAAACCAGACGTCGTCCGAGCCTTTCACGCGGACCAACAACTTGCCCCCCGCTGACACGCCGGCGCCAATTTTCGAAGCACAGCGCCCGCTGTGTACCGGCTGATTCACGATCCGGTTGGCGAACCGGTCCTTGTATTTGCCGAAATCGCAGGATTCGAAGTCGTCAGAGAAAAGAACTGCCGCGCGGCTGGCGTCGCTTTCGCCCACGGCATTTACCACGCGGTCTCTCGAGCATCCCAATCCGAACAGAGAGGTCGAGAAAACAAGAAGACGGACAAAAAGGCGAGCCATCCTGAGGGTCCCTATGATTTCTGCCTCCGAGCGATCACCCACCACATCCTACGTGTACGCGATTGTCGGTGTCAATCATGCAAACCAGCCCGCGCGACCTAATTTCCCTTTCTTTCCCCGCGCGGCCGCGATACAAACTGAGGACCCTGCAGAGGCACGGAAATACCGCCATGGCCGCAACGGAACTTCGGGCCGTTTCCAACTTCAGCCGTTTGTCGCGACTGTGGTTGAAAGGCGCCCCTTTTCGACATTGCTTTTTCAGGTAAGGAGAGGGTTTTGCAGGCGGCCTACGGTTGTTTCGCCTCGAGTTTAGGCACGATGTGATTCTGCAAAATGGAGCCAACCGAGATTTGCTTTCCTGCTGCCTGCTTCGGTGGCTGTTTCCTTTTTCAGTGTCCCCTGGTCTCCGTGGATTTGGTGTTGACCCGGCCGAATCGGATGAAGGATCGGTTTGTTTGCTGGCTGAAGAAACTGTTGCTCCGCCGGGTGAATCTGTTCATTCACTATTTCACAGATGTGAGCGGCTACGAGGAGTTTTACGGTATCTCAACAGGCCGTTCTAAGTATGTAGCTTTCAAGGCCAACCTCTACGATGGAGCGCCGCCCATAGATGAAGCGAAAAGCACAGGCGGCTATGTGCTCGCCGCGGGACGCTCCCATCGGGATCTGAAGACATTCGTAGAAGCAATGCGCCGTGTGCCCTATCCTGGCGTGCTGCTCGTGCAGGATCGCGCCGTTCTCGAAGAGCACGGCACGGAGCCGAATATCCATCCTCTGCCGGGCAATCTTAAACTCTTTCGTGACGATGGTACCTGGACAAGCTGGTTGAGTTTTCTGGCCGGAGCAAAAATCGTGGTGATTCCTGTCAAGGCTGCCACCATTTCTGCTGCCGGCGTCGGGACCTATTTGGAGGCGATGGCTCTGGGCAAGTGTGTAATCATCACGGAATGTCCCGCCACGCGGGAGATTCTGACTCAGCAGGCAGTCATCGTTCCGCCGGAGGATCCAGCGGCGATGACCGCGGCCATTCGCAGGGCTTGGGAAGATGATGCGTTTCGTCTGCAAATTGCGGAGTCAGGTCTGCTCTATGCCCAGTCATGCGGTGACGAGCGCCGGCTACTGCGCGACTTGCTCGGGTTGTGCGTTGAGCATATTCGTCCCGATTTGAGCGTTGATATTCGCTGCATTTAGTCCCGCTTTCACCAAACCGGACTGCACTGTTTTGATCGCCTAGGGAAGAATCAAGGGCGCGGATTAAGACTCGCCCCGTGGTATATGCTTCCGTAGTTCGCCATGTTTCAGAGGGGCGCGATTCGCAGCCCCCGCAAACATGATCCTTCCGGACTTATGAAGGCGGCAGCCCGCAGCCCACTTGACTGGTTGAGACCACAACGTCGTCTATACCCCACCAGTAATTGTCGGGCCATTCGGACGGGTGTGGACCTCCGCCGATGTTAGACTGCACGTCAACATAGCGGAATGGTTCGCTGCTGGAACCGCGGATGTTGAGTCCCGTCGCCACAGCACGACGCTGGCCGTCGGCCCAGAACTCCAGCACGCCGTCGTTCCGCCCCGGTGTATTCAGTTTGACGCGCGTCTCCCAGCACTGCCAGCGCCCCTGATTCTCCGAGGATGCCGGTGCCCAGTTGCCGCCAAGAACGTTTTCCGGACCCAGCTTGCTGAACAAGGCGAGCTGGAGACCGGAAGAGCCGCTGGGGATGTTGAAGTCGAAGTGAAGGTCGCTGGGGCCGTCAAAATGGCTGTAGTACCGCCAGATGTGCAGCCCTGCTGCAGTTCCTGACTGAATCTGCGAGCAGCAAGGTATGGCAAAACCTTGCGGGAAGTAGACCCAGGCGCGGAACCACAGTTCTTCCGCCGGCCCCGCAAGCCGTGCGACCAATTTGCCGAAGCCAGAAACATCCGCCTTCACACGCGAGGCGAACCGTCCGCCGTGAACCGGGTCGGAGTACAGCTGGTTACCGGCTGAGTCTATGTACAGGCTGAAGTCGCCCGTTTCAAAGTCGTCCTTAAACAGGATCCCCTGAGAAGATTCCGGGGACAGGAAGCTGAACCCACCCTGCAGAACCGCGGACTGACCGTCAGGGTTAATCACACGCACGTCAACGGCTCCTGCCGGGGCCGCAGGTGTGAGGACCTGTAGCTCGGTAGTGCTCACAAGCGTGACGCTGGAAGCTAGAAGATTACCGAAGTAGACGCTGATGCCGGATTGAAATCCCGTGCCCGATATCTTCACTTGGGTTCCGCCATTCGTTGAACCGGATGCCGGTGAGATTCCGGTCAGGCTTGGGCCAGCCTGAAGAGTTTCCTGCTGATATTGAAAAGCCGCAGAGAGAACACCGGACTGACTGTCCGGATTCGTTACCCGTACGTCCACCGCACCGGCTGCATGTGGCGGCGTGACAGCTTGGAGTTGGGTCGAACTCAGCAAGGTGACGTTGCTGGCCGCGCTGCCGCCAAACGACACCGAAGCACCGGGCTGAAAATTGTCGCCGTTGATGGTCACGCTGGTGCCGCCCTCAACGGAACCGCTGGTCGGCGAAATGCTCGATACGACAGGCGCAGACGGCGTGGCCGTTACTTCGCCACAGCCGATTGGCTGCGTGCTGACCACCAGGTTATCCATGTAACGTTCCTGAGACGTCGGCGCCCCCGCATTCCAGTGATTCTCGAGAAAGATGGCGTTGATCCCGTACTCTTGATACGAGCCGACCCAGTTCAGTCCCGTCCGCTGCGCTTCGAGCTTGCCGTCAATCCACATTTCGAAGACGCCGTTGGACTGCCCCGGGTCATTCAGTCGCATCCGAACCTCGATGCAATACCACTGTCCGATGTGATTGGCATCAAAGATGGGCGTCACCCCGCGAGCACCGCCCAGCCACCGGAAATTGTCAAAGTCATTGTATTTTGTGGTCTTCAAGTTACCGGCTTCGTCCGTACCGGATGAAGGGTCAATGACCATGTAATCCTGGTCCGGACCCGGGCTTGTGCCGCTCCAGGCGTGAGCAATGGCAGCCTGTGCCCAGTTGCCATTGGCGAAGATGGTCGCACGGGAGAATTTATCGGCGCCGCCACCGATCCATCCGGGTTGCATCCGCAGGTACACGCGCCAGTAAACTTCGCGATAGTTTGCCGTGCCGCTGTCCACCGGGCGGAAGTACACGTCCGGCGTGCGGCCGAAGGCAAGTTTTAGGTTGCCGGCACTTACCTGGCCGATTGCAAACCGGGTGCGCATGCCGAAACTGCCGTTTACCCCAACTCCGGCTGCCCGCCCAAGGCTACCTCCTTCGCTGGCGTACTCAAAGTACCGGGAAAGGCGATCCGACTCGAAGTCATCACAGAAAATCCACTCCGGACGATTGGCCGAGCATTCGCTGGTCAGATCCGGAGCGGCTGGAGCTTCGAACGTAAATCCGTTGATGGAGGCCTTCTGTCCGTCGGGGTTGATGACTTCGACGGTGACGGTGCCGGCGGGATGTGGCTTGGTGGTGGCGGTGAGCTTCGCCGAGCTGAGGAAGCTGGCGCTAACCTGGGTGCCGCCGAAGAACACCTTGGCGCCGGCCTGGAAGTTCGCACCATTGATGGTGACCACGGTGCCGCCCCCGGTGGAACCGGAAGTCGGCGCCAGGCTGGAGATCGAAGGTGCCGGAGCCACAGGCTGCTCGAACGTAAACCCGTTGATGGAGGCCTTCTGTCCGTCGGGGTTGATGACTTCGACGACGACAGTACCCGCGCCACGAGCCGGCGTGGTGGCTCGCAGTTGCGCAGCGCTGACATGGCGCACGGTCGTTGCGACTGCACCGCCAAAGCTGACACTGGCGCCGGCCTGGAAGTTGGCGCCGCTGATGGTGACTTCAGTACCGCCTTCAGTCGAGCCTTTGTTCGGTGCAAGGCCATTGATTACCGGTGCGCTGTTTCCACTGGAATCAGGATTGTCAGTTTCGGTGGGCGGAACGTCTTCAGTGAATGCGATGCACCCGACCAGTGACATGGAAATCAGAAGAATTGTCAATCCGCGCAGAATGGCTGTTTGTGCTGAGCGCAGCCGAACCGCCTGTCTGTTACCCCCCAGAATCCCCTTCATGGTCACGCTCCTGTCCGGAAATTCGCGTGGATGACTTGGCGACCTGCCTCGAATTGGGGCGTGCTCAGCCCGGTGGCCTTCCCCGAGGAGCAAAGTAGCAACGCGGGTGGCTGTGGCTCGACTGGTGGGCAGGTCAAAAAAAGGACAGGGGTTTTACCTGTCCGTGAGGTCAAAAGGCGAGGGCAATCAGTGAAAGTGAAGAAAAAGCGCTACATCGGCGGAGGGGGAAGGCGCAGTGAGTGTTCCTGACTTCTTGTTGCCTACTAGTACTTCTATACTATCGAGAACTGTTCTTTCGCCCCATTGCTAAGAAAAGAGTCTCTTCGATAGAATTGGACTCGACAGGATTTCGGCTCTGAATAGCGTCTGGATGTCCGATGAACCAGGCAAAATCATCTGCTGCTGCAGTATCGAAGCGTGCGGCTCAGGCATTTCCTGCTGCAGGAGAAGGCCGCCCAAAGTTCTCCGTAGTCATCCCCGTCTATAATGCGCTTTCATCTATTCGGGATTGTCTTGAGTCGTTGGCCGCAGCCATGCAGGTCTTTCCGAATACAGAGTTGATTGTCGTGGACAACGGCTCGACGGACGGCACCTATGAGTGGCTGGTCTCACACTGGGGCGATCGTGCTCGGGTGTTAAAGGTCCCAGACGTTACCATCTCAACGCTACGCAATTACGGGGCTCGTCTTGCGAAGGGTGAGTATTTGTGCTTCATTGACTCAGACTGTGTAGTCACCCCGAATTACTTCGTCTCTGCGGCCGAGGTGCTCGACACAAAGGGAGTGTCAGTTACTGGCAGCCGGCATGTGCTGCCGGGAAATGCGTGCTGGATTGAGCGTGCCTGGTATCGGCTGCACGCCGAGGCAAACGACGGGATCGTTTCCTATCTACCTTCCGGCAACCTAATCGTCCGCCGCGATGCGTTTTTTCAAACGGGAGGTTTCAACGAGAGCCTGATCACGGGCGAGGACGTGGATTTGTGCCGACGGCTCACTGGCGAGGGCACTCAGGTTTACCAGGCGCATGCGGTGGCCGCGATTCACCTGGGGAATCCGAAGTCGGTCCGCGGATTTTTCCGACGCGAAGTGTGGCATGGGATCGGAATGTTCCAAGAGGCAAGCTCCGCCAGGGTCAGCAAGATGTTGCTGCTCACGCTGACCCACCTAGTTCTCACTCTCACGGCTTTTCCGCTGGCCGTATTGGGCCCCGGCTCCCTGGCGACGCGCCTCGGTGTCTTTTTCGCATGCGTACTTTTCGCTCCAGCACTGGCCGTCGCTTATCGCTGGTCCAAACAGCGCGCAATCAGCAATCCCCTGCAGTCATTCTTCCTCTATGCCGTGTACCTGACGGCGCGCAGCATCTCCTTGCTTCGGCTCATTGCTGCGAAACTGCGCGGCATCCATAGACCCCAGAAACTGTGGTACAGGGCCTAAGTTGGTCCGCTAGGCCTCACCGACGGGCGCGCCAGCGCAAGGTGATCGGTTCGCCGGAACACTTTCGTCAGGGGCAGCCATGGATCCCGGATTCCTATCGGCGTCGCAGCATACGCGTTGCGGCTTGTGGACCCGGTTACTTCAAATCGTAGACATGGCGTTCGAGTGGCCCGAAGCTATCCGAAAACTCCCCGGGACCCGCCGTGACGGTTCTTCCTCGCTCAAATCGAACGCCGATGGCCGTGCCAGCTTTCAGACCCTCGACTGCGAACGTGGTCGTCTGAACTGAATTCTTGCTGTTTACTGCAATCAACATTCGGGAATCCCCATTCTCCAGGTAGATGAAATGGACATTCGGGTTTGACGACTTCGCGAGTCCCGACTCGCCCATGATGTCGAGCGTGCGCGCGGGCGGCAGCAGGAACGGGGCAATCCCTTCTGTACCAAATAGTTCCCGGCCGATCTGACGGAAGCCATCCCAGGTAGTCGGTTGGGCCTTGGGATTGTTGGGATGAATCATGCCAAAGAAGATGACACCTGCCGCGCCGTGGATGACCGCGTTGTAGAACTGCGCGACGATCTGATCGCCCGGAACCGACTGTGGCGTCCCATTGTACGATTCCGGCACGGCGATGAATACACGCCCCGGAGGCATGTTGCGCCGGATTGTGTCATAGACTTCTGCCTGCCTAGCCAGGCCCGGCTCGACCCCGCCGTGGTCGTTCAGGTAGATATCTGTTGCCAGGATTTCCGCCTCTTCGCCGGTCAGCTTCCAGGTGTCTGCTCCGAAGAAGCCCATCGAAAGCAGCATGCGAGGGCGGTTAGGACTGGAGATAGCCGCTCGGTGGTAGAGCAGATGTGAGAACGTCTGTGGCTTGCCGTAATCCTGCGCTTCGTGGTCCCACTCGTCCACCGGATACCACGCCAGGATCGCGGGCTCGCTCTTGTACCTGGTCATAATGTTGCCCAGCGCTTCCAGCGTCTTCTGCTCGTCGCCGTATTGGTGCTTGATCCAGTACGCGCGGGTATCCGTCACGAAGTTGGGAATGATTTTCAGGCCGTGGCATTTGGCCTGGAAAATCTGCTCTTCCAGGCCGAGTGTGTGCGGCCCGTTCACGGATACGCCCGGGTCGTCCCAGTCGTAGTCGCCAGGCGAAGTGACCCAGGCACTTGCCCAGCTTGCCTGCCAGCCATGGATTACATAGGTGTTCATCCCGGCTTCAGCCATAATTCTCCAGCTATCTTTCGGGCCGCTGCCGCAGGTTTTGGGTCCGCCGCGATCCGTCACCCACTGCCCGCCATAAACTCCATACGGAAAGAATGGCCCCTCGCCGGGAATAAACTCGCGGGTGCTGGCCAGGTTGTCGAAATTGCCCGCCGGGAAGGCGGGCCACAGTCCGTCGGCGTCGTTTTGGAATTCGGAAGTGTCCTGGTTGTCGGCGAGCTTGATTTTGTCAATTGGCAGATCGCCGCTCACGGAATCGCTGTAGGCCTTGACTCCGATCTTGAAGATGAAGTAGCCGTCCACGGAAGCTCGTTGTGTCGGACTAACTTTCCATTGCGATGTCTTCCACCGATGGTCCCTATTGCCGCCGAGTGTACCTATTTGCACCCAGTTGCTTCCGTCCCACAAAAACAAGGGGGCGGGCCGGAGTAAGTCGTCCCTGAAGCGCAGGCTGAGATAAAGCGTCGCATCTGCGCGAAATTTCGCACTTCGGATGTGAATTCGGCCGTGATGGTGAAATTTGATAGCGCGCGCGGTAATCTTGCCGCGGAGATTCTGTGGAGCAGTCGCCCACCAGAAATTCTGTTCGTCCTCAACGAACGCGCCCCGCGTCACCTCTTTCGTGAACCAGCTTAGGTCCCAATAACGGGGTGCCCCGCCACCCCCTACTGTCGGTTCCCGCGCAAAGAAGATGTTCTGCTTCGGCTCAAAATCCGAGGCCAGTCCCACGTCCCGGTACTCGGAAAGCGCTTCCGCGGCTGGGCCGGCAACTGAGGAATCAGCCGCAAGGTGGTTCTCTTCCGCTCCCAATCGCTGCCCTCTGTATCCGGCTGTGAAAAGAACCAGCCCGGAACAGACAGCGAGCTCAACACTTAGTTGGAATTTGTGTGGCAATCGCAACTTCTTGGTCCGCATTTTTAGAATCGGCCGCCGCACGGGCGGATTTCCCGGCGCACCTGAATCGTCTGCCGGACAATGGCGCTCCCCGTGAACCGCACCTTGCCTTGATCGCTGGCTGCTTCACCCATCATCCGGATTTGCTCTCTGTTCTGGAGCAGGCGCGCAAGCGCAGCCGCCAGTTTGGATGCGTTCCCCAGGAGAACGTGGACGATTTTTGGCCTCAGCTCTTCCACCAGCTCGACGAGCGTGCCCACGCCTTTCCTATGCTCGAAAGCCTTGATGCCTTTGCGCGGCCGGGGCCACCTCTGCAGGCCGGACTGGGTGGAGGTGAGCCGGTAGAAACCCGGCCAGACCGCAACATGACAGTTGTGGCTCGATACGGCTTGCAGGTGGGGGCGCGTTGCCAGCATCACTCCACACGACTCCCCGGCCAGCGCGCCACCCAGAGAATAGTCATAGCGTGGACTGAAGTCGGAAAGGTCTGCGAGCAGCAGATTGAGTCGGTCATGTCAGATGTAGAAAGTGCCTAGTGGATGCGGCACAGTGCCAAGTACAGGTCTGCGACTCGGGCAGCGGTACGGCCGCCAGCGAACCGGTCGCGGATCTGAACCGGGCCGACTTCGCGCAAGCGGTTCCGAAGCTCCGCATCTCGCAAAACGCGCAGACAGCCTTCCGCAAGATCGTCCGGCCGGTCCGAGCGGACCCACACCCCGCTTCGTTCGTCCTCCACTACTTCGGAGATGCCGCCGACGGGCCGCGCCACCACGGGCACGCCGAGCGTCATGGCTTCGAGGAGCACCATCGGTAGCCCTTCGTGGTCGGAGCAGAGCACGAACACGTCCATGGCCCTGAGCACGTCGTACACATCCTGGCGGTGCCCGAGAAACAACACGTGGTCGCGCAGGTCAAGTTTCGCGGCGAGCTCGTGCAGCCGTTGCGCTTCACCGCCGTCACCGGCTATAACGAACCGGGCCTGCGGCTCCTGCGCAGCTATCTGTTTCGCCGCTTCCAGGAAAATGTCCAGCCGCTTGATGCGTTCCAGCCGGCCTGCGGTGCCCACCACAGGACAGCCGGCCGGCAGGCCCAATCTCTGCTTGGCTTCCGTGACCGATAGCGGCGAAAACACACGCTCTTCATCAATGCCGTTGTGGATCAGCGTGACTCGCTCTTCGCCAAACTGGCGGACGAGCCGCTGGCGCAATTCCTCGCTCACTGCAATGACCCGCTCCGTGCAATGCTGCGCCACAGTGCGGTCCAGCCAGTGCACGAGCGAATGCCGCAGTCGCTTCCACGACCGGACCGGCTCCCGCGCCCCGTGCTCAGTCCTCACCAGGGCAGGCACCCCGAAGCGGCTAGCCAAGAACGCTGCAAGCAAGTTCTCTTTGTAACGGTGCGAGTGCAGTACCTGAATCTGACGCCCGCGAAGAAAATCCGCAGCGCGGTTCAATATCCCCCAAAATGAATGTTGACTCTCGGGAATCACCAGAACTTCTACCCCGCAGCTTCGTGCTTCTTCGGCCAGTCGCCCATTGTTGAGAAAAATTGCCGAAAGGCGAAAATCTCCCGACCGAACCAGGTAGCGGAGCAGCGTGGCCACCTGCACTTCGGCGCCGGCCCACAAATCGCCCGAGGCAATGTGACAGACCGCGATGCCACCGCCGGGTGGCCGCTCTTCCTTTTTCGGCGCCGCGGGCGATTCAAGCTCGACGACTGGGTTGCCAGGTGACAAATCGTTCTCCGGATAGAAAGTACATCCACGCCATGAGCGTGGCTGCATTTCCCAGCAGGAAAAAGCCAGCCACGCGCAGCGGCTTCAGCAAAGCGAGCGGACCCGCCAACAGCGAGACCAAGCCCGCGCCATACACAGCCAGTTGGAGCATCAGCGTCAGCAGATAGAAGGGATGATCGTTGCGAATCGCCAGGTTCGCAACCAGCATTGCAGCGGCGGCAAACGGTACCAGCCAGCGGAACAGCTTGTGACTCATCAACTGAATCGCAAAAAAGCCCGAGCGCCATGGATTCAGCAGTTCGGCGTGTCTGAACAGCACGTCTAGGCCGTGGACGATCGTGCGCACCTTGCGAATCAACTCGGCTTTTTCCGAGCGCACAACGCCGTAGCGCCCAAGACATTGCGGGTCCACCGTCGCACGCATTCCCTGCTGGACAGCGTGCAGCGGCAAAAAGAAGTCGCTGGAAAGTTCTGGGTGCCAGTTGGTGCAGACCTCACGCCGCGCCGCAAAAAATGAGCCACTCACGCCCACCAACGACCCGGCTCGCGCTTCCAGCCGGCGTAAGGCCATCTCCAGGCTTACATAGACGCGCTCGCCAGCCCAGCGCCTCTTGCCAACCAACACCTCATCTTCACTGCTCACACAGCCCACCCTCGGATCGGCAAAGTTGGAGATCATTTTCTTCAAGGCGTCGGCATCAAGTTCCACCGAAGAATCCGTGAACACCAGAATTTCCCCTCGAGCCGCTTCGACAGCGAGCATCTGTGCGAAATGCTTGCCCCTGTGCTCCGCCAGTTCGACAACTCGGACACCCCTGGCAGAATAAGAACCTGCGATTTCCACAGTTTCATCAGTCGAACCATCCGAGGCCACAATAATCTCGCGTTTGTCCGGCGGATAATCTAGCGCGAGAGTATTCTCGATCTTACGGGCAATCGCCCCGGCTTCATTGTGGGCCGGAATGATAATGGTAACAAAGGGTACGATGGGTGCCCGTTGGTTGCGCCTCCGCCGCAGCAAGGCGACGACCGCGACGAGCAACGGATACCCGACAAACGTGTAGCCTAGAAAAGCCGCGCACGACCAGAAGATCCAGTTCCAGAACATAGCGTTATTCCGGCTCCAATAGTCGCGTGTAGAGGGCTTGGTATTCGGCAAGCATCTTGCCCAGCGTGAATTCACGGTGCAGTTTTGCTTTCGCCGCCGCACCCATCGCGCGTCCGCATATCGGATCCGCCAGCAGGCGCGAGATGCCATCGGCCAGCGCGTCGGCGTTTGCCGGCGCGACCAGAAAGCCGGTGCGGCCGTCTTCCACGACTTCCTGCGGGCCGCCCGAACGCGTCACGACCATCGGTTTGGCCGCAGCCATCGCTTCTAGGGCAACAAGCGGAAAACCTTCGCTCGTCGAGGGCAGCACGAACACGTCCAGCTCGCTCAGAATCCGTGGCACATCCGACCGGAAACCAAGGAAGAAAAAGCGGTCTTGCAGGCCCAGCTCTTCCACCAGCCGGAGCAGCGGCGCGCCGAGTTTCCGGTCCATGTCTCCCACTGCCAGAAAACGCGCCTGTGGGTACTCCCGGGCCAGCCGATGGGCTGCGCGGATAAAAAACTCGTACCCTTTGCTCTGTCGCACATTGGCGACCGTGCCCACCAGGAGTTCACCGTTGCGGCAGTTCAGTTCCTGCCGCAGGTGACCGTTGGCAGTTGCCGAGAACTGTTCCGGCGAGATGCCGTTATAAATCCGGACAATCTTCTTTGCTGGGAACCCTGCCGAGACCAGCAGATTGCGCACGTGATCGCAAACCGTCACTACCGCAGCCGAGAGATTGCGCACCGTCCAGAGCTTGACTGCCTGGCGCCACTGCTGAGCGTGTTGCAGTTCAATGGCGCCGTGGTAGGTGACCACCGTGGGACAATCGGTCCACCGGCCCACCAGGCTACTGTAGAAATTCTGGTCGGGCAGATGCGAGTGAATCAGGTCTACACCCTCTTCCCGCACCAGCCGAGCCATCGCGCGGGGCAAGCGCAGGTCGTACCATTTTTCCCACTCGATAATCCGCGTGGGCACGCCTGCGTCACACAACTGGCGGTAGAGCCAGTCGTTCCCCGGCACGACGGCAATCGAGCGGAACCGCTGCGGGTCGAGCCGGGTAGCCAGATTCAGCAACACGGTTTCCGCCCCGCCGGGCCCTGCCGTCTCTATCGTGTGGAGAATCGTATATCGCCTCATCACGATCCTCCGGTAGCCAGCGTGGTAGGTTTCGGCTGCAGACGTGCCGCCGGCGAGCGGCTGAGCAAGTCACGCACATAGGCTCTGAGTTCGGACCAAGCCGGCGCAGGGTCGTCCCAGCGCCACACTTCGTTCCGCGTCCGAGGCTGGCAGAACTTCAGGAAGTTTACACAGGCGCGGAGACGGGACGCTTCGGCCGGCACGAGGCGCTGGACTTGCTCGTGGTGGCGGAAGACCGTCAGCAAATAATCTAAATCGCCCAAAAGCCAACGGCAACGGACGTTCGGCTTGTAGGTGAACTGTGCTGCGATGCGGTGACTCGTCGCCAGGCGATAGAGCAGCTGTGGAAAATCAAGACCGGCGTCAACCGCAAGCTGCAAGGAGCCCCAGAAGCGCGCGTTCACCTCCATCAGTTTGAGCTGGCCATCGCGACGGTCCTGCTTGTATTCCACCATGGCGGGTCCGTTCCAGCCGAGCGCACGAAGCAGCGCAAACGATCGCGCCACCAGCGCGCCATCGAGCGGGAGGCTTTCGCGCAAAACACTGACACCGCCCCACGGAGGCTTCTCGCGCAGCCGGCGGTGGCAGAACGCGGCCTTCAGTTCGTTGTCCCACACGAGCAGGAAAACGCCACGGCCCTCACCTTCGATTTTTTCCTGCACCAGTGGCGCAGAGCTACGGACAGCGACTTCGCTATAGCGGGCTCGCAGCTCCTCCGGGGTCCAGGCAAAACTGATCGGCCCGGTCACCCAGCGGCTGCCGCACAGCGCGCGGGAAAATCTCGGTTTGATAACAACCGGGTAGGGAATCCGCCGCGCGAAATCTTCCAGGGATTCTTGGGATGCGGGATGAAAGCTCTGGGGCACCGCGATGCCCAGTTTCTGTGCAAGCCGCAGCACTTCGGTCTTATCCTGCGCGCGCCGCAATGCGGTTTCGTCTCCCAGAGGCAAACAGACCCGCGCGGGAAGCTGCGCCCGCAGCGGCGCCGCCAGCACCGTCGTCACGTCGGTCATGGGCAACAGCAGCCGGTAGTCTTCCTTCTGCATCTCTTCGAGCAGGAAGGACTGGAACTCGAGTGGCTGCTCCCACGGCGAAGGATAGCGAACGGTCCGCGAGCAGTAACTCGAGGCGCCGGCTAGGCAGTGCGACTCACTGTGACCCACGATGACGCGTATGCCCGCGCGGCCCAGAGACCGCACCACCGCCAGTGTCGCGCGCTGATCGCCGTCTGTAACAAAGACTGCCATGGCCTCGCTACCGTCCCCAGGCCAGCCGGAACTGCGTCACGGCCGGTGAAAACTGACCGTCGCGCCCCACTACACACTTCTCATGAAGCAAGAAGCGGCGAATCGCAAGCCGGTCTGCGCCGGAGTGGTGCGGGCCGCTCTGCACTGTGAAAGCGCACTCGAAGCCTGCTTCGGCCACCAGCTCACGCACACGAGCGTCCCAGGCGCCGTTGGGATAGGCAAAAGCGCGCACCGGCTGGCCGAGCTTTTCTTCAATCTGCTGCTTCGAAAGAGTCAGCTCCCGGACAACTGTGGCCCGGTCTTCGAAGGTCAGCAGCGGATGCGTCACCGTGTGCGACCCGAAACTGATCCCGTGCCGCGTCATCTCTGCGGCTTCTTCCCAGGTCATCATCGCATCGCCGTTGGCAGGGAGTCCCTCTAAACCGGAAAGGATGCCGCGCAGGATTTCTTCGCGACGCGCCGCCGGCATGTGTTTCAAATGCTCGACAACCGGCTCCACGCCCCCGTTGGCCAATCGGACGCTCCCCTTCATCCGCTCGCAAATTCGTTCCCGGCGAAGTGGGTCGCTCCAGGCACGAATCAATTGCTCTGGCCAGAAGGTTTTTCCGCTGCCGAGGAATCCAGTGGCCAAAAAGATTGTGGCCGACAGGCCCCATTGCCTGAGCAGCGGAAAAGCCGTGGTGTAGTTGTCCCGCCAGCCGTCGTCGAACGTAATCAGGCACGCTGGGCGGCCTTCGGACGGCTCGAAATCGCCAGCCAGGAATTCGGCCAGGGAAATCACGCGAAAATTTTGGTAAATAAAGCCAAGCAGTCCGGCGAAAGTTTTTTGGCGCAGGATGATTCCGGGCAGCGAGTGCGCCCGTGATTCCTGCTCCGGCGTCAGCACGCGGTGCAGGCCGAGCACGAACACGGGGTTGGCACGCCCCGCTCGGTGGCGAAGTGCACTGCTTGTTTGCAGCAGGCCGGAGCGGTAGAGCAAACCAGCCACTGTGATGCGGACGTTCCTGCGCCAGCTAGCAGACATTGGCTACCGTCTCATCGAAAATGCGGGCCAGCTTGGCCCCCTGGCAATCCCAGCGGAACTGCGCGACGAATTCCGGACGCCGCGGCCGCGGCGGGACGTTGCTCTTCTGATATTTGGAAAGAATTGTTCTCAGCATTTCCTTGATTCTCGCAGGCTCATCGGGCGGCAGCACCCAGCCCGCCTCGGCTCCTTCGACCAGCTGTTGCACCCCGCCCGGCCGCGTGACAGCCAAAATCGGCCGGCCCACGCGCAGGTAGTCGTAGGTCTTACCGGCAATGGCTTGCCGCGAATGCTCCGGGCGGCCCCAGAACACCATGAGGAAATCACTGGACCGCATCATACGCAGGATCTGCGAGCGGTCCTCTACGAAGCCGCGAATTTCGGCAATGTCGTTCAGCACCGAGCCGCGAATCGAGCGGATGATTCCTTCGTGCGGATAGCCGACGATGTTCAACCGCAATCGGGATTTGAGGTCGGGACACTCGCGCACCAAGTCGGCCAGCGCTTCAAAGAATTCCCCTTCGTTGCCGCGATAGACAGTGCCGAAATGCGACAGGTGGATATAGCCGGGCGGCAGCGCATCGGTGGGCGTGTCCTCGAGCGCGGCGAAGTCTTCTTCCCAGAAACCATTGCGCACCACGGCAAATTTTTCCGCAGGCAGACCTTCTTGCTGCATCAGTTCGTCGGCGTGTCCTTGCATCATAACGACGACCTTGTCAGCGCTGTGCATCAAGTGTGAGTGCAGGCGCGCGTCGGCCCACAGTCGCAGTCGGGTGTGCGCCGGATACCAGGGGCCGACCTGCGGGTACCAGGGATCCATGAATTCCGAAACCCAGGGCACCCGGCACAGATTTTTCATCAGCAGGCCCACAAGCGGGGCGGCACGTGGCGGCGTGGTCGTGTAAACAACGTCAAAAGGTCTCTCCATGTGTAGCCGAAGCGCCTCGGCCAGAGCAAACGGGACCCATCCAGCCGTTTCATCAGGGAAGTACAGCGTGGACCGCAAAATCGCGGCCGCGTGCCGGAGCCAGCGGTCGATCCGACGCGGGCTGCGCCCGTTGCTGCTTGGTTGAAGCATGCCCGCTTTCTTTATCGCTGCAGCTGTTGAGTCTTCCCACCCTGCAATGCGCAGATACGGAGTCCGCACAATGCGCGCTTCCGGGGGCAGCTTCTGCATCAGCGCCGGTTCAAAGTGGCCGCGGTCTTCATCCACCGTGAGCACCGTAGGCTCCCACCCATGCTCGGCCACGAAGCGGGTCATTGCCGTCATGCGGTGGACCGCGCTGGTGCGCAGCGGCGGATAATCGAATGAGACAATCAAGACTCGACGACGCTTGACCATCATCCGATTCTCTTTGACGCCAGTCCAGAATTCGGCGACCGATCTACTTTGGTCGCTATTGGTCCTTTGCTCACTCGCCACAAGAACCGCCGGTTCGCTCAGCGCCTGCGGAAGTCGCTTGGAGAAAATGCTGTGCGGCCTCATGCCTTCAGAACTCCTTCAGGATTCGTGCCATGGCTTCCAAATCGGCCGGTGTGACCAGCGGATGCGTGGGCAATGTGAGCATCCGACGCGCCACCGATTCTGCGGCCGGCCGGTGAGAATCTGCCTCTTGCAGATAAGGCCTCGCTGCTTCAATGTCGCATACGGCGCTCGGGTAGTACGCACTGGCGCCCAAACCAGCAGCCTGCAGCTTCTCCAGTGCCGCCTGTTTCGTTTCCGCATCGTTCGCGATCAGCGGCAACCGGATGTAAACCGGCCTGCTCCCGGGGAGCGGCTGCGGCACTTGGAAACTGCAGCCGGCATTCACTGCTCGAAGGAGGGTTTCTGCATTCTTGCGCCGAACCTGATTCAGTTCGTCGAGTTGCCTAAGCAAGTTCGAGAGCAATGTTTTCGATGCCGCCGAGAGTCGGCCAACAGGGAAATCCGGACTGTATTCCGTGACGCCGAGCTTCAGAAACGGCAGCGAGTTCGGAATCCAATACAGACGCGGACGCAGAAACAGCGAGCCCGCTGCCATTTTCGCGACGACTGCGGCCGAGTGCGCCATGGCCACCGGCGGCAAACTGGCCAGTTCTGCACCTATTTCGGAGGCGATGGCATCTGACTGGGTGACGACGATGCCTCCCTCGACGGCCGGCAGAGCCTTGCCGCGCCCCAGGCTGTAGATTCCGACGTCGCCCATTGTGCCCGCCGGGCAGCCATGCAATGTCGCACCCATGGCCTGCGCAGCGTCATCCACGACAAAAGCGCCCTGGGCGGCGGCAATCCGCCGGATTCGCGGCACGTCGTTCACTAGGCCAAAGAGATTTCCAGTGACGACGCACAACAAGTTTTCACCGGGCAGCGATTCCAACTGCCCGAAATCGAAGTCCAGAGTGTGCGGGTTGATTTCCACCGGCAGGAGTTTCAGTCCGGCACGGGCCACAGCGGCCGGCACTGAAAAGCAGGTGTAGGCAGGCACCGCAACAACGCCACGCTCTGGTTTCAGGCGATGCAGCGCGCGGAGCACGGCCCAAAGTGCCGCTCGCCCGGAGGACACAGCGAACACCTGTGAGACACCAAACCGAGAGGCAATTTCCTTCAGCCCGTGGTCCCCTGCGCCGTTGGGCGCCAGCGTATTCCGGAGGGCGGTGAGCATTGTCCGTCCTCCCAGTGGAATTCCCGCAGGTGGCAAGCAGCGAAGCATGGTGCACTTTCCTCAGGGAGCCGTGGGGGCCAGGAGTTCTTCCTCCGAGGATTGTGGCTCAAGCGAATCTTTCGGCGCCACGGCGGGCCTGGGCTGCAGCGCCACCATGTTGAGGCTGGCGCTGAGACTCATCAGAATCCAGATATGCGGGTAGTAGAGAACCGAAACGAAAGCCGCACTGGCCATGAAACCAATCATGCCTAGGTCCAGTCCATAAGCGAGGCAATAAAAGAAACTTAGTTTGCCGTTCGGGTCAGTTTCGAGCAGGTGCTTGCGCGTCAGCGAATTCAGCCGGAAGAACAGACCAAACAACAGAATCAGCAGCAGTACTCCGAGCAGTCCTAGCTCAGTAAGAGCTTCGATGTAAACACTGTGAGCGGCAAAGGGCCCAGGCTTGGGATCGTTCTCGCGATAGTGATCGAACCGGACAATCGGGTAGTTATGCGGTCCCACGCCAAGTACCGGGTAGTCCTTGAACATCTTCAGCCCTTGTTTCCAGAGGTAGACTCGGTGGCTGGCGGTGCCGTCCTGCTCCCATTCCCAGCCCGATTCGACCCGATCTTTAGTGGCTTCGGGCAGAAAATAAATCAAACCCGAGATCAGCAGGACCAGCATCATCAAAGCCGCGCTCTTCCGGGGGTTGCGGACCAAAGCCGCGGCACCTGCTGCAACCGCTCCTACCAAGGCACCCCGAGAACCGCAAACCAGAATCGCAGCCAGAAAAGTAATGGCGGACCCAAGAAGCATAAGCCGGATAAGCTTCTTTTCTTGTGCGAAGAAGAGGTAGCCGGCGACCGGAAAGATCACGCACATGCCCACTCCAAAATCGCTGGCGTTGGCAAAAAATCCGGTGGAGCCGGCCCCAACGCCGAATTTTGCCAGTGCCGCCGGGGAAACACCGGCCGCCAGAGAGGTCAAGTAGGTGCGCACGACGAACTGGGCCAGCTTCAGGTTCAGAATCAACATGGCAAGCAGAAAGACGCGAAGCCGCCAGCGATTCGTAAGAATCCGGGTAATCAGAAAGTAGATGACGAACCAACGCAGCACATCAAAAAACCCTCCCCAGGCACGGTCGGTGTGAACGGCCAGCAGCGTGGAAAACAGCGCGGCAGCAATAAACAGGATCAGGATGCGATCCATCCACAGCACCGCCGCGGGCCGCCCGGAAATCGCGCGCGGGGCCAGGATCAATCCCACGACGCAAAGCGCCACAGCAATCTTTCCGATCTGGAAAGGGGCGAGGAATTGGTATATTGCGCTCAGGCGGGTGTATTCAATGACCAGATAAAAGAGCAGCCCGACAAACGCCAGGTCCCACCGGCGCTCCGCACTAGACTTGCCGCCAGCTCCGGCGGATTCCATCACTGCTTCGACTTGGGCGTAGCTGCTCACTAGCGGCTCCCCCGGCCTAGCAACACGGTTTTCACTGTTTGCACCACGATGTACAGGTCCAGTGAAAGCGAAAGATTCTTGATGTAGTAGAGGTCGTAGCGGAGTTTTTCTTTCGACTCTTCGAGCGAGGCGCCGTAATGGTAGTTAATCTGCGCCCAGCCGGTGATCCCCGGCCGGATAACGTGTCGCAGATGATAGTATGGGATTTTGGCGGCCAGTTCTTTGACGAATTCGGGGCGTTCCGGCCGGGGCCCCACAAAGCTCATGTCGCCGCGCAGGACGTTCCACAACTGCGGTATCTCATCCATTCGTGTCTTACGCAAAAAACGTCCCACCGGGGTGATGCGAGGGTCGTTATCACCGGCCCAGGTCGGACCCACATCCGCTTCGGCATCTGCGCGCATGGTGCGGAATTTGTAGCAATAGAATACCCGGCCAAACTGACCTACACGTTGCTGCCGGTAAAAAATCGGTCCCGGTGAGGCCAGGCGAATGGCCAGCGCAATAATAGGAATCAAAGGCAATACGATCATCAGCAGGGCGAGGGAAATCAGCACGGAGACGAGCCGCCGCACCAGCAGGAAAGCGGAGCTCAGCCGGAATCCTTCCGAAAAAATCAGCCAGCTCGGGTACAACTGGTCCACTTCAATCTTCCCTGAAACCTTTTCCAACAGACCGGTGGCATCTTCCACCTTGATTCCACGCAGGCGCAGCTCCAGCAACTCGCGAACGGGCATGATGCTGCGGCGGTCTTCCAGCGCGACGATTACACGATCTACACGGCCGTCTCGACCCAGTTCTACCAGCCTGCTTCCCAGGGTTTCGCGATTCACCGAGCCATTGCTGACGGCCCCGGCCCAGCCGACGACCTCCATGCCCAGTTCCGCCCGCGTCCGGAGCGTCTCGACCAGGCGGTTGGCACGTTCCCCGGTCCCCAGCACATACACCCGCTCACGCAGAAACGGCTTTTGTAGCAGCCAGTCAAACGTCCGGCGCCACGACAGCAGGCCTGCCGTCAGCAGGATGAGCCCCACGGCAAAGACGTTATTGCCGATGATTAGAGCGGGGAACAGATAGGTGGCCACTGCCAGCAGCAACGACAGCCCGCCGAGCACAAACAGGAGGCGGACGTAAACTTCGCTCCGATTGCGCTGTAAGTCGTACAGGTCAAAATAATAGAACCCGAGCAAGGCCAGCCAACTGACCGCCATCACTTTGGCCAGGCCATACTCGTAGTTCAATACGAGGTAAGTGTCCTGCCCGCAGCAGATGACCACCGCGAGCAGGAACGACGCGGACGCGATCAGGGCTTCGGCGCCCAAAAGCACCAGTGTCCGCACCGGATAATAGACATTGAACAGTCGAACCAAGGTCGCCTAGTCCTTCCGCTTTCCGTTTCTGGAATGGTGGTAGTAATAGTAGGAACCGTAGCTGGTTGCAGCCGTCACACCGTTCAGAACCGCTCCCACTAGAGGCTTTTCGCGGAACTCCTGCCGCACCTTCTGTGCGAGGTCAAACGGCGTCTGCGCCGAGCGAACCACCATCAGCACACCGTCGGACATCTCTGCTATTAGCGCAGCATCGGAAACCGGCACGGCCGGCGGCGAATCAATCACAATCCAGTCGAACAGCGGCGACATCTGCTGCAGCAGTTCCTGTAGCCGGCCGTTGATGATCAGCTCGTTCGGGTTTGAGACTGATCTGCCCCCGGGAATGAAAAACAGGTTGTTCTGCGGACTGCGCTGTATGATGGAGAATACGTCGGCTTCCCCGCGTAGATAGTCGGTCAGGCCGGGGCTTAGCGCCGTCCCCAGAGAAAGGTGCAGCCGCGACCAGCGCAGGTCGGCATCAATCAACAACACCCGCCGTTCATGCTGCCGGACGAACACCTGGGCCAGATTCGCGGCCACAAAACTCTTCCCTTCTGCAGGCAGCGCGCTCGTAATCAGGATGATCTTCAGCGGCCGTTTTTCCCGCAATTTGTAGAGCCGGGCGCGCAGCGTGCGAAATTCTTCGGTGCCAGGCATATGACTGCTGGAATTGAAGAACAGCATGGTTTTCAGATCCGGATTCCACCTTGGCTGCGGGCACCGCGCGAGCAGCGTTTCCAGCGTCAGTGCAGCGGCTGCACCCGGCAGCGGCGCTTCGGCCGGCGGTGCAGTGCGTTCAAATCCGGCATCGGTCACCTCGAAGGCGGCTGGCGCCGCGACTCCGGCCTGCTGCTGGTGCGCAGCTCGTTCCATTTCGGCTTTTTTCAACGCGTCGTGAATGCGGCTCATAGTTTCCTCTCCCGGGGAGCAGTCGGAGCATCCTCCGGTTGGCGTATCTGGTCCACCAGAGTGGCCAGAGCCTTCAAGGCTTCCATCAAACTGAGATTCTCGCCGTTAGAGCGGCCCGCCGTGCCGGGGGCCACTGGCTCGATACGGTGCAGATCAAATTCGCGTGCCACCTCGTCAATCGTTTCGGCGGAGATGGACTGCTGCTGATCCACGAAGGCGCTGATCAGCGCATGTTCGCAGAGCAAATTGATGACTCTCGGGATTCCGCGGGAATAGCGCTGGATGGCTTCCACCGCGTCCGGAAGGAAAATTGTCCGTCCGTCGCTGCCCGCGATGCGCAGCCGCTCGCTGATGTAGCCCTGCGTTTCTTCCAGGTTCAAAGGATGAGTTTTCGACCGCAGGGTAATGCGCTGGCGCAGTTGCCGCAGTTGCGGTTGATTCAGCTTTTCCTCTAGCTCCGGCTGGCCGGCCAGCACGATCTGCAGCAGTTTTTCGGTAGCCGTCTCCAGGTTGGTGAGCAGTCGAATCTCTTCCAGGACCTGTGGGGACAGATTCTGGGCCTCGTCCACCACAAGCACGGCTGTTTCGCCTGCCTTGTAGCGTTCCAGGAGCCACTGGTTCAGCTTCAGCAGCACCTGGCTCTTCAGCCTGGTGTCACAGGGGATGCCGAAGTCGGCCATCATGAAGTCGAAAAACTGCGAAACGTTCAGCCTGGAATTGAACACAAACGCCGTCGCCACTCGCTCCCGGCGCAGCCAGTCGAGCAACTTGTTCAACAACGTGGTCTTCCCGGTGCCGACTTCGCCAGTCAGCAGGATGAACCCTTTGCGGCTTTGGATGCCGTAGGTCAGGCAGGCCAGGGCCTCCTCGGTGTGGCGCGTCAGAAACAGGTAGCGCGGATCCGGGTTCACGTTGAACGGATTTTCGCGCAAGCCGAAATGTTTTTTGTACATGTCCGGACCCTCAGACCCTCACCTGCTGCACGTTTGAAGAATGACGCATCCGGGTGCGGCGCTTCTTCCAGAACGGCCGGCGCTTTCCCACGCTCTCCTCGACCACTGGCAGCAGCGCCAGCGTGGGCAAGCCCAGCAGCGCCTGGATGTCCCGTTCATTGCGAATGGACTTATCGCGGATTTCCAGCAGCACGGCGATGCCGCCGCCAAATACCAGCCCGGCCAACAGGCCTCCCAGAGCAAACTGCAGCCGGTTCGGATAAGACGGCCGCTCAGGCAGATTCGCCGGGTCCATCACCCGGAACTGCTCGCCCTGCTGGTCGCGTTCCAGCGCCTGGCCCATTTCGGACTGGGCCTTTTTGGCCAGCAGATCGTTGTAGAACTTGAGCGCCGTGTCGTAATCGCGCGTCAGTTCCTTATACTGCTGCTCAATCACAGGGCTCAGTTGTACGCGCGCCTGATAAATTTTGATCTGCTCCTGCAAGCGTTCTTGTTCACGGGTTTTTTCCCGGATGGTCAGCTCGAGCTGGCTGATCTGATTCCGCAATTGCTGAATCTGCGGCGGTTCGATCAGCTTGCTGTTCTCGACCGCTTCCGTATCGTCCGGAGGATTTGCCTCCGCCTCGGCAATTCTCCGTTCCAGGTCGGCAATGGTTTGCTTCAGCCGGGTGACGTCCGGGTGGCTCTGTGTGTATCTCGCTTCCAGGTCAATGAGTTCCTTTTTCTTCTGAGCGAGCTGGTCTTCGAGCGTGCGCGGGTTCGTGCCGGTCTGCGAAGTCTGCCAAGCGGCGAGCTGCTGCTGGAGCTGGGTTTCGGCAAACGACTTTTCCTGCTGCGCGCGGTTGATCAGCTGGGTCACCGCATCGAGCTGCGTGTTCATACCCATCAGCAGGTTCAGGTTGGTCTGCTCCTGTCCGGGAAGCTGTCCGATGTAGCGGCGCTTGAATTCGGCCAGCCGCGCGTCTTCCTCATCCAGTTTTTGTTTGGCCTCGTCGAGCTGCTTCTGCAAAAACGCCGTGGTTTGCTGCGCACGGCTCTCTCGCCACTTCAGATTCTCTTCCATAAACATGGAAGTAATCTGCTGGCAGATTTGCTGTGCCAGATACGGGTCGGACCAGGTGAAGCTGATGTAGAAGCCCGGCAAGCCGTCTCGGCCGCCCGGACCCAGCGTCTGCACCGGGGTGACGCTGATGGCGCTGCGCAGGGCGTTAATCAGATCTTCCAGCGGCATCTGCGCTTTCTCCTGTTCGCTAAAGACCGGATAGCGGTCAATCAGCGGCTGCAGTCGAGAGCGACTCAGGATTTGCTCGCGCATCGTGCCCAGGCGCTGGTTCAGCGCATCGGTGACCACCGGCGTAACGAAGCGGTCGGGCACCTTCTGCTGCTCGACCAAGACCAGCGTCTGCGAAGTGTAGCGATCCTGAATCGTCAGCGAATAGCCGAACGTGACTGCGCCGATCAGCACGGTGGGAATCAAAATGACCCAGATTCGCCGCCAGGCGATTTCCAGGTATTCTTCGATCGTCAGTTCTCGATGTCCCAGCATGGTTCCTCAGTACCCTCGCAATCGTTGCATCTGCAGCGCCGCGGATTTTGCCCCTTGTTCATTCACCTTCATTCAATCTCAATCGGGCGGTAGCCGAAGCGGAAGCCCACCCCGAAAATGTGCCTCAGCATGACCTGCCCGCAGCTTTCGCCGAAGCAGACCGGGAAATTCGACTGCTGCCGCTGCACGTTGTAGCTAAAGAAAATGTCAGTGTAGCGCCCTACTGGCCGGCCTAGGCTGAATCCGCCCAGCACGGAGTGGAATACGTTGCCGTCGGCTCCGCCCGCAGTGAGTTCCGAGTTCCGGGAATAGGCCACCCGCGTGTTCAGTCCCCAGTTGCGGGTCAACTGGCGGTCCCAGTCCGCTTCCACCAGATGGGTGCGTGCGCCATTAAAGACGCCGGAGCCGCCGTTCAGAAAGTGGTTGTAACTCAAATACAGCGAGCTCCGCTGGAACTGGTAGTTCAGCGTGCTGCGCACCGACCAGGACAGCCGGCGGTCTTCCACCAAGCCGTTCAGCGCGGAGCGAAGCAACAGGTCCGGGCCGCCCGAGATCTGCAGGGACATGCGGCCGGTGATGCGATGGCCGTAGCCGACATGGACGGTGTGTGAAGTCACAATCAAATCCGACTGCGTGAACCAGAACCGCCCGTGCGTATAGCCCACGGCGATGGTGTCCTGCGGACCGAGCAGGTAGTTATATCCCGCGCTGAAGCTGGTGCTGCGCCCGTCTTGAAACCCACCCTCCAGAAAGTGCAGCAGGCCAAAGGCCCCAGAAAACGTGACGGAACTGCGCCGGGTGAGCTGGTACAGTGCCTGCCCTGCCACCGCGTTGCTGATTCGCCGTGAGTCTCCCGTGAAAATCGCCTGGCTCGGCACCAGCGAACTATTCAGGATCGCGCCGCCTTCTCCCAGACCCTGCCCCAAGCCCAATTCCCCGGGATTGAACAACCCTGTCGAGGGCAGCCCGAAAGCAGACTCCGGGAGGTAGGAGAAGTAGTCGCCCACCAAAAACTGCCAGCGGCGCAGGAATATTCGCTGAGTCAGACCAGCCTGGTGGAAGTAGTAGTACCTCTTCTCGTCGTCCCGGGGGTTGTTGTGAATCGTGCCGCCGCCGGAATAGTGGGCGCTCAGGTGGTAATTGCGCCACTGGCGTTCCAACGAGACTCCGCCGTTGAACAGGCTGATGGAACTCAGGTCGGAGCGGCCCACGGTGAAGCCGCGGCGGTTGGTGTCCACCGTCTGGCTGACGTGGAAGTAGGGAACGAAGTAGCTGCGGGTGAGTCCCATGCGCTCCAACGTCACGTCTTCGACACCGGTGAGCGGGCGCGGAGCGGCCTCCTGCTGCCGTTCAACCACCGGATCTCTGCCCTGGCCGCGAACCGCACTGCTGCTCTCCTGCTGCTCGAGCGCCCCATACGGTTCAATCGGATTTCCCAGCCGCGGGTCGCGGTCCTTTTCTTTCTGTTTCTGCGCCATTGCTCCGGAAACGCTGAGCAGCAGCGTGGTCATAACGAGAATCCAAAGTTTGCGCGCCATCGCCACCCCCTCACGGGACGACAATCGTGTCGCCCGGCTTTAATTCAATGTTTTGTTCGGTCCGCTTGCCCTTCAGCACATCTTTGTACTTGAACGGATACCGCACCTGTTCACCGTTTTCTGTCCGAAGCACATGAATCTCGTTCAGGTTTGCCCACTGCGAGAAGCCGCCGGCCCCGGATAGCGCCTGCAGGACTGTCATGCCCGGCAACAGCGGGTAAGCGCCTGGCCGGCCGACTTCGCCTAGGATGTAATAGCGGCGGCTGTTGATCTCTGTGACGATTACCGTCACCTGAGGATCCGCGATGAACTTTTTGAGTCCCATGGTGATCGCATTGGCCAATTGCATCGGCGTAAGCCCCGCTGCTTGGATATCGTTCAGCAGCGGAAGTGAGATTTTCCCATCGGGTCGCACCGGCACCGTCCGCGTGATCTCCGGTTCCTTCCACACGCTGATGTTGAGCACGTCCTGCGCGCCGATCAGGTAATCCGGGTCGTCGGTGGCCGCCTGGGGACGGGCTTCACCTCCATTGGTGGAATTCTCAGCTTTCGGCCGGCTGCTGGATTCCTGGGCCCACACCGAGGCGGCGCCCAAGACCAATACGATCAGTAGAGTCAGCAGGCATCTGTTCTTCATCGCTCTCACTCCTTGCCGGCAACCTAAGTTGCCGTCGAATCATCTAGGCCGATCTGCTTCAGCTTATAAAGCAGCGCCTTGTAGCTAATCTGCAATTCCTGCGCGGCCCGCTTGCGATTCCAGCGCGTGCGCGCCAGAACTTTCAGGATCAGCTCCCGTTCGGCCTGCCGGGAAGCAGCGCGAGCCGCTTCTTTCAGCGAAATTCCCTTTGGCGAACCGTCTTCTCGGCGCAGCTCGCCCGTGTGCAGATCCAGATCGGCCAGGACGGCCCTTTCGTCCCCCAATGCGACAATTTTCTTCACCGCATTTTCCAGCTCCCGGATGTTTCCCGGCCAGGAATGCTCGGTCAGCGACCGCATTGTGCGCGTGGTCAGAACCGGCAGCGGCCTTCCGAACAGCTCGGCGTACTTCCGAAGGAAAAACTCGACCAGTTGCGGGATATCTTTCTTGCACTGCCGCAGCGGCGGCAAGCGCAAACAGACTCCGTTGATGCGGTAATAGAGTTCTTCGCGGAAGCGGCCTGCGCGCAGCAGCTCTTCCAGATTGCGGCTTGTGGCACAAATCAACCGCGCCAGCCGGTGCGGAGTCGCAGCACCGTTACCCTCGGGAAGCACGTGCAGCAACTTGGGTTGCAGGGCGGGGTCCAATTCCCCGATCTCGTCCAGAAACAGCGTTCCGCCGAATGCTTCTGAGCCGTTCGCATTTCCGTTCCCGCTCAGCAGCGCACGTTCTTCGAAAGATGCCTGCGTCAGCGCTGCGCAGTTCAACTTAACGAAAGGCTGCTGGCAGCGGCGCGAGCGCCGATGGATCTCCAGCGCAAGGATCTCTTTCCCCGTCCCGCTTTCGCCTTGCAGCAGGACGGGAATGTCCGTGGGAGCTATGTCTTCTATAATGCGCTCGAGAGCCCGCATCGCCGGGCTTTCCCCGCGGACAAACTGCCATTCCGCATTCGCGGGCGTCCTAGTCAGATCTTCGATGACCAAGGTTTCTGAAGCCTTAGGTTCCATCCTGGCCTCCGGGAGTTGCACTCCGGGTAGCAGGTTCCCTTCATACACGTGGAGAGTTAGCACGGCGTGTGCCACCTCGACGCCGGAGGCCGATCAGTTTGCGATAGCCTGTATGTGTTGCTATGCGTATAAGTTAAAGGAATCGCCGCGCCCCGCCAACATGGGTGCCTCTGCAGCGGCAGACGCACACACTTCCACTTAGTGGCAATGTTTTTCCCTCATTCTCAGAACCAAGCCCTGGCTGTGGTCAGCCAGCAATAAAAATAACTAAAGACAGGTCAACAAGATGCAGAGAATAAATGTGAGCGAAGTCCACATCCCCCAGCTAGCAATGGTCGAAAGAAAAAGTTTTCTCAGCATTGGAAGCTGCGTTCCGCACGTCCTTTCCAGCTTTCCTGCCTATGCACTGGAATTAAAAGATTTGGCCATTACTTCGTCTCGGCAGCGGTTGGCAGGGGGATTGCTGCCACTTGTGGGAGCATTATATCCTTGGCGAGCAGATAATGGGCCACCCAGGCAAACACCTGGTGCTTAACTCTGGTGCAGAATACGGACTGAGTCTGAGGCGATGGATCTGGCATGTCGTCGTCCTCACTCTGCTCGTCGCGTTTCTGTTTGCCAATGTACTTTCCCGGCTGGCCGAGAATTGGTGGAATGACCCGGACTTCTCTCACGGATTCTTCGTTCCGGCTTTCGTAGCGTTCGTCATTTGGCAGAGACGGCGTCAATTGGCAGAGATTCCGGTTCAGCCTTCCTGGTTCGGACTGGTTGTAGTCGCCGTTTCCTTGGGCCTGCTGATCGTCGGGGTTCTGGGCGCGGAGCTGTTTTTGCAGCGTTCTTCCTTCGTATTGCTGTTGGTGGGTCTGGTGATTCAGTTCTTGGGCTGGGGCTGGTTCCGAGCGCTCTTGTTTCCACTGGCCTGCCTGTTTCTGATGATTCCCATCCCGTCCATCATCTATAACCGGATCGCATTTCCATTGCAATTGCTAGCTTCAAAGATTGCTGCCGCCGTGCTCTCCGTCGCCGGGGTTCCCATTCTGCTGGAAGGAAACGTCATTCAGCTGCCCTATATGATGTTGGAGGTTGTGGAGGCGTGCAGCGGGCTTCGCTCGCTGGTGTCGCTCATCACTCTGGCGATCATCTATGGGTATCTGCTGGAGCCGAACCTGATTCGCCGCACGCTGCTGGTATTTGGTGCGATTCCCGTGGCCGTTCTGGCGAACGCCCTGCGCGTAGCCGGTACGGGCTTGCTCGGTCATTACTGGGACCCAGATAAGGCCCAGGGCTTCTTCCATACATTTTCTGGCCTGGTTGTTTTTGTCATCTCGCTATTGTTGCTGTTCTCGCTGCACGGAGGCCTGCGGATGCTGGAAAGTGCCTGGAAGCAAAGAAGGCCGTCATGAAGCCTCCCCTTACCACGATTCGGTTCCTGTCTGTAGTGGGCCTGCTCGCAGCAGCCACCGTCTTCCTGCAAGCCCGAAGCCGGCCCGAACAATTGCCCCCGCGGAAGCCCTTGGAAGAGTTCCCGCTCCTGGTGGGTGATTGGATAGGGAGAGATGTGGCCATCTCCGAGGAAGTCAAGCAGGTGCTCGGCGCTGACGATTACCTTGTGCGGCTTTACCGCCGAGCTGCTGACGAACAACCGATAGATTTTTTTGTAGTCTTCTTCGAAAGTCAGCGGACCGGGGCCACGATCCACTCACCGCAGAACTGCCTGCCGGGGGCGGGCTGGGCACCGGTCGAACAGGGCAAAGCCACCATCGAGCCTCCAAATGGAGGCACCTTCACGGTAAATCGCTACGTCATCGCCAAAGGCCTGGAGCGTCAATTCGTCCTCTACTGGTATCAGGCTCATGGTCGCGTTGTCGCCAGCGAATACTGGGCCAAGTTCTTTCTGGTGGCCGACGCGATTCGCATGAACCGAACGGATGGTGCGCTGGTTCGCATCATCAGCCCCATTGGACGTAACGAAAGCGTGCAGGACGGTGAGCGGCGAACTGTCGAGTTTGCGCGAAAGGTTTACACTCAACTTAATTCCTTTATTCCTGAATAACATCGGGACTAGTCTGTGGCGGCGGGGATGACAGTTTCCGACAAAGCTGTGCATGCAAATCAGGTTGGGCGCGACGCCGGTAGATGTGCCTGGGGGTTTTCCCCTTGAGTGAGACAGGCGGTTAAGACACAGTTTGCCGTTCGCTGCATTTGGATTGTGCCGTGAACAACTTTTCCTGCAAGCTGCGCGCTGGCTGGTGAAGCGGAGGCGGGCTCTGCGGGAGCGCAACCCGCCAAGGAATAGCCAGCTGGAAACTCATCGCACCGATGAGGGTGGGGGCGGTCCTGTCGAAGCCTCGGGAGTGACCGCCGCTGCTGTTTTGCAGAGCCGCTCATCGGGCGATAGATTTCCCCATGCCTCAGAAAACTCATGGCAGCGACTCCTGCACGAGCACGGTGGTAGCCAGCGGCTCGGTCGTCGTGCGGGAGATCGGCGCGCGCCGCTTCGAACTCCGCCGGCGGCAGGTAGCCCAGGGTCGAGTGCAGCCGCTTGGCGTTGTACACCTGCTCGAGGAAGTGTTCGATGGAGCGATAGGCGTCGCGCAGGTCGCGATAGTCCTGGTGGTGCAGTCGCGCGCGGCGTACTGCACGCCGCGGTCGGAGTGATGCACCAGCCCCGGCCCCGGCCGGCTTCGCGCGAGCGCCCTGCGCAAGGCCTGAAGCGTCAACTCGTCTTCCAACGTGCCGCCCAGCGCCCAGCCGATCACCCGCCGCGAAAAGGCATCCAGCAGCACCGCCAGGTAGACGAACTCGCTTTCGAGCCGAGTATAGGTGATGTCGGCCACCCAGAGCTGATTCACCCCCGTCAACACCATCTCGCGCGCCAAGTTCGGATATTCCGGCCGGTCGTGCCCCGAGTCGGTGGTCACCACGAACTTGCGCCGCCGCAGGCACAACAGGTTGTCCTCGCGCATCAGCCGATAGACGCGCTTGTGGTTCACCACCCAGCCGCGCCACTGCAACTCCCACGTCATGCGCGGCCAGCCGTAGCTGGGATACTCCAGCGCGACCCGCTGCAGCGCATCCCGCAACTCCGCGTCCGGGTCTGCGGGTGGCTCGCGGCGCAGCCAGCGGTAAGACCCGGCGCGGCTGACTTGCCCTAA
>FWPU01004674.1_pt1 | contig 31419 bp, 23 predicted proteins | sample 2228361 | NCBI WGS metagenome assembly FWPU01 (sample SAMEA103939777, study PRJEB20133) | metagenome | reverse complement strand
TCATCGCTGGGGGAAAATCGAGCTGACCTTCCGCGGGCCGGCTCTGCGGGGCTGCGGCGAGCCCAACCCGTTCGCGATCCCGTTCGACGTCATGTTCACCGGGCCGGAGGGGCGCACCCATCTGGTTCCGGGCTTCTATGACGGGGACGGCAAAGGCGGACTGGACGGCGATGTGTGGAAGGTCCGCTTTTCGGCCGACCGAAACGGGGTCTGGTCCTGGCATACGCAGAGCCCCGAGCCGTCGCTCAACGCGCTCAGCGGGCGCATTGCGGTGGTGGACCCGCCGCCGGAGGCGCCGGAGTTCTATCGCTGGGGCCGGCTGGAATACGTCGGGCAGCGGTACTTGAAGTTCCGCGAGGGCGGCTACTGGATCAAGGCGGGGGCCGACGAACCGGAGAACCTGCTTGGCGGGGCGTTCGGCGCCGGGGAGGCGAAGAAGCGCCAGATCGACTACCTGGCCTCCGCCGGGGTCAACTCAGTCTACATCGTCACCCACAACATAGACGGAGATGCTCAGGACACCTGGCCGTGGCTTGGCGACACCCAGGAGGAGGCCAAGGCGAACCATGAGCGTTTCGATGTGGCGCGGCTCGAGCGCTGGCGCGACCTGTTTGAATACATCCAGGCCAAGGGAGTTGCGCTGCACGTGGTTTTGGAGGATGACTCGAGCTGGACGGGCTACGACGCGACGCGCTACTACCGCGAGATGGTGGCCCGCTTCGGCTACCTGCCGGCGGTGTGCTTCAACTTCTGCGAGGAGTACAACGAGCGGCACACCCTGGGGGAGGCGCTCGACAGGATGGAGTTGCTGGCCACCATCGACCCGTACAATCATCCGCGGGCCATCCATAACGTGAATATCCCGGCGGCCGAGTACGTGGACAACGAGAAAGTCCACGCGGCCAGCATTCAAACGCAGCCCATGAAACCGGCGTCGCTGAACCAGCTTGCGGTGGACTGGTTTGAAGCGCCGCGGGCGCGGCGCCGGCGTCCGCTGGTGATCGGCTTCGATGAGGCGCGGCCGGCCGAGGATCGCCGGAGCTGGTGGAGCGCGTACATGGGCGGCGGCGTCTGGGAGGGGCTGCTGCGGGTGGAGAAGGCCTTCGCGGAGTTCGACGTCGTCTGGCGCGAGCTGGTCCGGGCGCGAAAGTTCATGGAGGGGCTGCCGGTCGAGCGAATGTTTCCGGCTAACCATGTCGTGGTGGCCGGCGAGGCCTTCTGTCTGGCCAGGCCGGGGGAAGTCTATGCGCTGTATTTGCCCGCTGGGGGCCGGGTCGAAGTCAGTCTCGTCCCGGGAAACACTTACCGCGCGCGGTGGTTCGATCCGCGCGCCGGCGGCCGGGCGTGGAGCGGAGAAGCGGTCCTGGAAGGGGGCCGGCAGGCGCTCACCGCGCCGGATGAGCGGGACTGGGCGGTGCGGATCGACCGGATCGCCGGCGAGCAGCAAGGGCCGCCGACGGCCGCCTCGGCAAAGCTGGTTTCTGTGCGAGACGAGCCGGTGGAGGTCTACCTGGCGATCCTGCCGGCCGATTTGACCGGGCCGCTCGCCTACGAGGTTGTGACGCCGTCGAGGTCGGGGAGCGTGACGGGCACAGGCGCTGAGCGGACTTACACGCCGCGGCGGGGCTTCACCGGCCGGGATAGCTTCCGGTGGCGGGCGCGCAGTCCGGCGGGCACGTCGAACGTGGCTACGGTCACCATCACCTGCAACGCCACCGGGATCAACGCGCCGCCGCGGGCCTCGGATCTGGCGGTACGCGTCCGACCGGGCGAGGCGGTGACGTTCTCGCTTCGTTATGTGGACCGCGATGGGCCGGGTCCCTATCGGATCCTGATCACCAAGCCGCCGGCGCACGGCTCGATTACGGGGCTGGACAACGACATTACCTATACGCCCGCGCCAAGTTATCGCGGGACGGACCGCTTCCAGTGGCAGGTCAGCGACAACGAGGCCCGCTCCAACCCGGCCACGGTCAGGATCATCGTTCAGGACTAGCCGATGCGCGACGGATTCCGGATCTACGACACCCATACCCACATCGGGGTTGCCCGCCACAGCGGGCGGCAATGTACGGCGGAGCAGATGCTGGCTGTGATGGACCGCGTCGGGGTGGACCGCTCGCTGCTCATCCCGTTTCCGGTGGTCGAGGACCGGCGGGCGGCACATGATCTGATCGCCCAGGCGGTGCGCGGGCACCCGGACCGCTTCAGCGGCGCGGCCTGCGTGGATCCGTTCCTCCCCGAGCCGGAGTTCCGCGAGGAGGTGCGCCGCTGCGCCGAGGAGCTGGGTTTTCGGGCGCTGAAACTCCAGCCGCAGTACCAGCCCTTGAATCCCATCTCGCCGCGGAGCGATTTCCTGTTCGCCACGGCGCTCGAGTTCCGCCTGCCCGTCATCTGCCATACCGGGGCGGGGGCGCCGTTCGCCTTGCCGTCGCTGTTCATCATGCCGGCCCGCAAGTTCCCGGCGCTGCCGATCGTGCTGGGGCACGCCGGCGGCGGCATCTACGCCGGGGAGGCGATTGTGGCGGCGTCGGTTTGTCCGAACATTTTCATCGAGCTGTCCTCGCTGATGCCGCACCAGGTGAGTGAAGTGCTGGCGCATGTGCCGGCCGGACGGCTGCTGATCGGCTCGGACCTGCCGGAGAGCGCCGAGATCGAGATAGGGAAGATCGTCGGGCTCGACATCTGCCGGGAGGCCCGGGCGGATATTCTGTGGAACAACGCCTGCCGGCTGTTCGGCGGAGGGGGCGGGTGACGGGTTCGCCGGACGAGGTCGTGTTCCGGGGCAGCGTGCGCGCGCTGGCCACGCAGATGGCGGCGGCGGTTCTGCCGTTCGCCGGAGCGACGTGCCTGCTGCTGTTCGGGCCGATCGGCTGGCGATTCTTCCTGGTTTTCCTCGCCGTGCTACCCGGGATCGGGCTTCTGGCGCTGGTGATGGCGTGGGCCGACCGGCTTAAGTTCGATGCGGCGGCGGGCGTGCTGCGCCGGCGGTTGCGGCCGCCGCTGCGGGCCGACGAGGTGGTCTTCGTGCGCTGCGTCGAGTCGCTCGGGCAGGTGCAAGTGACGGCCCGGATGCGCCGGCGCTCGGCGCAATTGCTGCTGGTGGCGCTCGCCGCCCGCGAGCTGCCGCGGCTGCTCGAGGCGCTGGAGCGGTGGTGTCCGGAGGCGGAGGTCCGGGTTTCGCGTTACCCGGTGTGGAAGCTGATCGGGGCGACGCTGGGGATCCTGGGCGCGCTGTACCTGTTCGGGGTCTGGTATCTGGAGCGCGAGCATCCGGGTGCGGCCGCCGAATGCCGCCGGGTCTCTGGCGGTGACAGCGCCGGGGCTACCGTATCGCGGCGTCTGGCGGGCGTACGCGTCAGGTTGCCGGCGGAGCTGGAGGCCGCGCAACTGGCGGCGGCGCCGGCGGCGGCGATGGAGTCGCTGGGCGGCGCGGCGTCGTTTTTCCTCCGAGTCGCCGGCATCGGCAGCGAATACGAGCTGCTGCACTACGCCTGCTGCGCGCGCTTCGGGCTGGTTCCGCGGACGCTGAAGACGGTGCTGGTGGCCGGGCCGGCCGACGTGCGGCTGTACGAGTTTCGGGCGGATCCGATCGCGGCGCTGGCGGTGGTGCGTCCGGCCGGATCCGGCTCGAGCGCGCGGCTGTTCCTGTTCAACCGCGACGACGGCTCCGGCGCGAGCCTGGTCTTGGGGACCCAGCAGGTCCTGGATGAGAACAGCCTCGCCAGACTTCTGCCGCGGGCTTCGGTGCAGGCCGCGCCGGGCGGCTAAAGATTGCGGACCGGCACGCCTGATATGATCGTGCAGGGTAAGCGCCATGTATTGTGATCGTTGCGGTGCACTGATTCAGGAGGGCCAGCGCTACTGTTCCTCCTGCGGCAAATCGCTCGAGCCCGCGCCGGCGGTTGCGGCTCCTGCCGGCGCCCGGTTGTCGAGCCACCTCCGCGCGCTGGGGATCCTCTGGATTGTCTACTCCGTGTTGCATCTGCTTCCGCCGCTCGGCCTGATGATGTTCGGCGGGATGGGCCAGTTCCCGGGGCTGCATCACGTGCATCTGCCATTGGCGCTCGGACCGTTTCTGGCGTTGCTGGGCGGGCTGCTGGCGATAGCGGCGGTGATCGGCATCATCGCCGGCTGGGGGCTGCTGGATCGCCGGCCGTGGGCGCGGATGCTGGCGATTGTGCTGGGCTGCTTCGCCCTGTTCAACATTCCGTTCGGCACGGCCCTGGGCATTTACACGCTCTGGCTGCTGCTGCCGCAGGAATCCGAGCAGCAGTACCGGCGGATGGCCGGCGTCTGAGGAGCGGAGGCCGACAATGAGCGCCGCGCGGGGCCTTGTTGCCATGGTGGCCGCCGTGGCCGTCTATGGGGGCGATCTTGAGCAGGCCCGCCGCCACTTCGCCGAGTACAAGTTCGGGATGTTCATCCACTGGGGGCCGTACTCGCTGGCGGGGGTCGAGGCGTCCTGGCCGATCATGCGGCCCGACGCGGAGCGGTGGGGCGCGATCACCGAGGCCGAATACCGCAAGCTGCCCCAGCGCTTCAATCCTGTGCGGTTCGACCCGGCCGCGTGGGTGGGGCTGGCTAAGGCGGCCGGGCAGAGGTACATGGTGATCACGAGCAAGCACCACGACGGCTTCTGCATGTTCGACTCAGCCTACACCGATTACAAGATCACGAACACGCCTTACGGCAAAGACATCCTGGCGGAGCTGGCGGCGGCCTGCCGGCGCGAGGGCATGCCGCTGGGCTTTTACTACTCGCCCCCGGACATGAACCATCCCGGCTTCCGGGACACGTCGCGGCCGGCGGCGGAGAACTGGAGCGGCGAGCCGACCCGGCCGGAGTGGTTTCTCTACCTGGACTACATGGAGGCGCAGCTCCGCGAGCTGCTGACGCGCTACGGCGACGTCTTCGTGATCTGGTTCGACGGGCTGCGGGGGCAGCAGAAATACGACGGGCGGCGGTTCGAGACGATGATCCGGGAGCTAGCGCCCGGGACGCTCATCAACAACCGCATCGGGGTGCCGGGCGACTTCTCGACCCCGGAGCAGTTTCTCCCGCGAGGGATCCCGACCATGTCGTCGGCGGCGGAGCTGAAGGGCGTGGATCGGAAACAGGCGGCGAATCCGCCTTCGGGCCGGGTGCCCCGGCCGGTGGAGTTTCGCCCGTGGGAGACCTGCATGACGATCAACCGCACCTGGGCGTACAACCCGCGGGACCGGGAGTTCAAGCCGGCCACCCAGTTGATCCGCACCCTGGTCGAGGTGGCGAGCAAGGGCGGCAACTTCCTGCTCAACGTCGGCCCGACGCCGGAGGGCGAGATCCAGCCGGAGTTCCAGGAGCGGCTGCGGGCCATTGGGGAGTGGCTGAAGGTGAACGGCGAAGCCATTTACGGCTCGACGTACGGGCCGATCCAGACGCTGGAGTTCGGCAAGACGACGGCCAAGGACGGGGCCGTGTACCTGCACGTGTTCGACTGGCCGGGCGCGGAGCTGACACTGCCGTGGCCGGAGGAGAACCTCCGGACCCTCGGGCTGGAGACGGGCGTGAGGCGGGTCGAAGCGCTGGCGGGCGGCCCGGCGTTGCCGTTCCGGCTGGCGGGCGGCCGCCTGAGCATCGACGCCCGGGGGGTGGCGCGGGATCCGCACGCGACGGTGCTCGCGATCCGGCTGCGATAGGGCGGCCTGCGGCGGCTGTTAGCGGATAGCGACCAGCTCGATATCGAACACCAGCGTTTTGCCGGCCAGGGGGTGGTTGGCGTCCAGCAGGACGTCTTCGTCGGTGAGGCGGGCGACGGTGACCGGGACCTCCTGATTATCGGGGGCGCGGAGCGTGAGGCGCTGGCCGACGCGCAGGTCGATATGCGCCGGGACCTCCTTGCGGGCGATGGTCACCATGAGCTCGGGGCGGTGCGCGCCGTAGGCTTGTTCGGGCGGGAGCGTGGCGGTTTTGGTTTCGCCGGGGCTCATTCCGCGCACGGCGTCCTCGAAGCCGGGGACGACCATGCCGGCGCCGACAATGAACTCGAGCGGGGCGCGGCCGGCCGAGGTGTCGAAGACGGTTCCGTCCTCGAGTTTTCCGGTATACATCACGGCGACGTGATCGCCGTCTTTCACTTCAGGCATAGTACCTCCGTCATCTGACTGATTGCGGCATGGGCCGGACTGCGGCCCGTCCAGTGCGCGGGAATTCACTCGGCCACTAAGCGCGGATGGCTCCTCCACTCGGCGGCAAAACAAAAAGCCGGCACTTCCCCATTGGTCGCACATGTGCGGGGCGGGGGTCAAGGCGGGGGCGGGCGGGGCGGAACGCACGCGGGCCTTAATTGCACGTGGCGGGAACGGGCGGGAGGGGTTTTTGGCGGAACGAAGCCAAATTGGCGGAGACGGGTGGGGGTAGACGGCGGCGGAACGCACGCGGGTGTTAATTTGAGTTTGCGAAACACGACGTCACGCCATTTTTTCGAAACGAAGCCAATCCGGGGCGGGGCGGGTGGCTGGGGGTATTATACAGCGGCCGGGCGGCGGCGGGAGCCGCGGGTTGTCTGCAAGTACTGGTGGGGTAGGGGGTTAGGAGTGTCGTCCCGCTGTGACCGGCTCAAAGTTGGCCTTGGGGAATTGGACGGTTCGGAACGCCGCTCGATCGTGGCGAGCGGGGTTATGTGCTGTTTTTCGCGCACCAGGCCAACTTGGTTGCCGCCAAGCGGCGCCTGGGACCCGAACCGAGCGCGGATGGTGAGCCCCGGCATCGTCAAGCCCCTGGCTTGCCGGGACGCAGGCTGGTCTGCGAAGACCTTACCGCGGATCTTGGGATGGAGGAGGTGTATAGTCAGAAGCGGTGATTCTGGTGAACTTTTCCCATCCGCTGACGGGTGCGCACTTGGGGCAGATCGAGGCGCTTACCGGGGAGGCGGTGGAGCGGGTAATCGACGTGAAGACGCAGTTCGACGCGCAGGAGTCGTTTATCTCACAGGCCAAGGCCCTGGTGGAGGGCGTGGGGCTGACGGCGGAGGAGTGGCAGACGGCGCGGCTGCTCATCAATCCGCCGAGCCTGCATGTGATAGCGGCGACAGTGCTGGCGGAGCTGCACGGGCGGATGGGGTACTTCCCGACGATCCTGCGGCTGAAGCCGATCGCCAACAGTACGCCGCCGCAGTTCGAGGTGGCTGAGCTAATCAACCTTCAGGCGGTGCGGGAGGCGGCGCGGACCGAGCGGTGGTGAGGCGCGAGAGGGGATTCGAGCGCGGCAGGGCGGCGGCCGGTTGGATGTGTCGCGGGAGGTTTTTGGGGGTTTGGGCGGTGGTATGCTAGATAATCCGGCATCGGCCGGCGCGAGACTGTGGAGCAGGCCAACCGCGGGCATGGCGGCCGGCGCGGCGAGTCGGGCGATTCGCTCCACCTGGTGCAACTGACGGGATGGTTCAAGTTCCGATGGAGCTGATTGGTGTTCGATTGGAGATACCCGAGGGGGCGAATTTGATCCTCGGGCAGTCGCATTTCATCAAGACGGTGGAGGACGTCTATGAGGCGATCGTCACGACGGCGCCGCGGATGAAGTTCGGGCTGGCGTTCAATGAGGCGTCGGGGCCGCGGCTGGTGCGGGCCGAGGGGAATGACGAGGAGCTGAAGGCGGCGGCGATACGCAACGCGGAGGCCATCGGGGCGGGGCACGCGCTGGTGATTCTGATCCGCGAAGGGTATCCGATCAACCTGCTGGGGCGGCTGAAGGAGGTGCCCGAGGTGTGCGGGATTTACTGCGCCACGGCGAATCCGGTCGAGGTGATCGTGACCGAGACGGGGCTGGGGCGGGCGATTCTGGGGGTAGTGGACGGCCAGAGGCCGCTGGGGGTCGAGCAGGGAAGCGACGTGGCGGCGCGGCAGGAATTGCTCAGGAAGATCGGCTACAAGCGTTGAGCGGCGGCATCGGGAGCGAGCAGGAGCTGGAGGAGGTCCTTTCCCGGCCTTATCCGGAGGACGTGGAGGCGGCGCGCGCCTTGGGGGGGGACGTGCTGATTCTGGGGGCTGGGGGCAAGATGGGTCCGAGCCTGGCGCGGCGGGCGGCGCGGGCGATCAAGGCGGCGGGGGTCAAGCACCGGGTGATTGCGGCGTCGCGGTTCTCGGATGCGGCGGTACGGGAGGGGCTGGAGCGGGAGGGGATCGAGACGGTGGCTGCGGATCTGCTGGACCCGGTGCGGCTGGGGAGCCTGCCGTGGGCGAAGAACGTGATCTTCATGGCGGCGCGGAAGTTCGGCTCGACGGGCAACGAGCCGCTGACGTGGGCGATGAACGCGTGGCTGCCGGCGCAGGTGGCGCAGCGGTACCGGCACAGCCGGATCGTGGCGTTTTCGAGCGGCAACGTGTATCCGCTGGTGGATGTGCGGGGCGGGGGCGCGGACGAGGGGACGGCGCCGGGGCCGGTGGGCGAGTACGCGCAGTCGGTGCTGGCGCGGGAGCGGATGTTCGAGTATTTCTCGGGGCAGTTCGGCACGCCGGTGGTGCTGCTGCGGCTGAACTACGCGGTGGAGCTGCGCTACGGGGTGCTGGTGGACGTGGGGCGGAAGGTGTGGGAGCGGCAGCCGGTGGATGTGACGATGGGGTACGTGAACGTGATCTGGCAAGGGGACGCCAATTCGGTGTGCCTGCGGTCGTTCGGGCTGTGCGGGTCGCCGCCGGCGGTGCTGAACGTGACGGGTGCGGAGACGCTGGCGGTGCGGGAGATCGCGGCGGCGTTCGGGCGGCGGTTCGGGGTGGAGCCGGCGATTGAGGGGGAAGAGGCTCCGACGGCGCTGTTAAACAACGCCGGGCGGTGTCACGAGCGGTTCGGCCAGCCGCGGGTGAGGGTGGAGGAGATGATCGACTGGATTGCGGAGTGGATTCGCGGGGGCGGGCGGCTGCTGGAGAAGCCGACGCACTTCGAGGTGCGAGACGGGAGGTTCTGATGGGCTGGCGGGAGCGGTTACGGGCGGGGGTGGTGATTCCGGCGCATCCATTGGCACTGACGGCGGAGCGGAAGCTGGATGAGCGGCGGCAGCGGGCGCTGACGCGGTACTACGTGGCGGCGGGCGCGGGCGGGGTGGCGGTCGGGGTGCACACGACGCAGTTCGGCATCCGGGACCCGCGGGTGGGGCTGTTGCGGCCGGTGCTCGAGCTGGCGATCGAGGAGCTACGGGGGCGGGAGGTGGTGAAGGTGGCGGGGGTCTGCGGCGCTACGGGGCAGGCGGTGCGGGAGGCGGAGCTGGCGGCGTCGCTGGGTTACGACGCGGCGCTGGCGAGCCTGGGGGCGCTGAGCGAGCGGCCGGTGGAGGAGCTGATCGAGCACATCCGGGCGGTGGCGGCGGTGATGCCGGTATTCGGGTTTTATCTTCAGCCGGCGGTGGGGGGGCGGGTGCTGCCGTACGGGTTCTGGCGGCGGTTTGCGGAGATCGACAACGTGGCGGCGGTGAAGATTGCGCCGTTCAACCGTTACCAGACGCTGGAGGTGGTGCGGGCGGTGGCCGAATCGGGGCGCGGGGGTGAGATCGCGTTGTATACGGGCAACGACGACAACATCGTGGTGGATCTGCTGACGGGGTTTGAATTCGGCGGCCGCCGGCTGCGGATTTGCGGGGGCCTGCTGGGCCAGTGGGCGGTGTGGACACGGAGGGCGGTGGAGTTGCTGGAGCGGATACACGCCGCGGGCGAAGAGGCGCCGATCCCGCAGGAGTGGCTGACGCTGGCGGCGCAGTTGACCGACGCCAACGGCGCGCTGTTCGATGCGGCCAACGGGTTTCGGGGCTGCATAGCGGGGATTCATGAGGTGCTGCGGAGGCAGGGGCTGCTGGCGGGCTGCTGGTGCCTGGATCCGGAGGAAGGGCTGTCGCCGGGGCAAGCGGAAGAGATCGACCGGGTGTGCCGGGCGTATCCGCATTTAAGCGATGACGATTTTGTCCGCGAACATCTGGATGAATGGTTGAGGTGAGAACGGAAGATGGCAGAACAGACACAGGAACGGAGATACGGGTTCAACACGCGGGCGCTGCACGCCGGCTACAGTCCGGAGGCGACGACCGGGGCGCGGGCGGTGCCGATTTACCAGTCGACGTCGTTCGTATTCAAGGATTCCGATCATGCGGCGCGGCTGTTTGCGCTGGAGGAGTTCGGCAATATTTATACGCGGATCATGAATCCGACGACGGACGTGCTGGAGCAGCGGGTGGCGTCGCTGGAGAACGGGGCGGCGGCGCTGGCGGTGGCGAGCGGGCAGGCGGCGCAGTTTCTGACGGCGAACAGCCTGATGGAAGCGGGCGATCACATGGTGTCGGCGAGCACGCTGTACGGCGGCACGTACACGCAGTTCGACGTGAGCTTCCGGAAGATGGGCTACCAGGTGACGTTCGTCGATCCGGACGATCCGGAGAATTTCCGGCGGGCGATCAGGCCGAAGACGAAGCTGCTGTACGGGGAGACGATCAGCAACCCGCGGGGCAACGTGCTGGACATCGAGGCGGTGGCGAAGATCGCCCATGAGCATAATCTGCCGCTGGTGATCGACAACACGTTCGCGACGCCATATCTGTGCCGGCCGATCGATTACGGGGCGGACATTGTGGTGCACTCGCTGACGAAGTTCATGGGCGGGCACGGCACGAGCATCGGGGGCATCATCGTGGATGGGGGGAAGTTCGACTGGTCGAAGAGCAACCACCCGCAACTGACCGAGCCGGCGCGGTCGTACCACGGGATGAGGTTCTATGAGACGTTCGGGCCGATCGCATTCATTATCCGGGCGCGGGTCGAGGGCCTGCGGGACCTGGGGCCGTGCATGAGCCCGTTCAACGCGTTTCTGTTTCTTCAGGGCATCGAGACGCTGGGGATGCGGATGGAGCGGCACGTGGAGAACGCGATGGCGGCGGCCAAGTTCCTGAGCGAGCACCGGCTGGTGAGCTGGGTGAAGTACCCGTTGCTGGCGTCGAGCCCGTACCATGCGCTGGCGAAGAAATACCTGCCGAAAGGGGCGGGGTCAGTGTTCAGTTTCGGGATCAAGGGCGGTTATGAAGCGGGGCGGAAATTCATCAACAGCGTCAAGCTGTTCTCCCATCTGGCCAACGTGGGCGACGCGCGGAGCCTGGTGATCCATCCGGCGTCGACGACGCACCAGCAGCTCAGCGCAGCCGAGCAGGCGGCGGCCGGGGTTGAGCCGGACATGGTGCGGGTTTCAATCGGGATCGAGGACACGGAGGACATTCTGTGGGACCTGGATCAGGCGCTGGAGGCGTCGCAGCGGTAGCCGGGGAGGCGAGCTAAAGCTTGCCCCACGGCCATTCGGGGTGTGATTTGCGGAGCGGCTGGTGCACGCGAGCCAAGTGAGGGGCCAAGGGGCCGGGCTCTTTGCGGATCTGGTCGGCCAGGTCGCGCAGTTCGCGGTCGATGATCATCCGCTCGATGTTCGAGCCGAGGTTGCCGTCGCCGGCGAGTTCACGGCGAAGGTCGAGCAGGGTGATGAGTCGCGCGCCTCGCTGGAGGCGGTGCTTGAGATCTTTCATCGGCTCCAAAGGTTGTTCCTAATATGATGCACGCCGGGGACCAAAAACACCAGCGGCGCACGGGAATTCGATCCTCTCGATAAGGCGCGCGGCAGGTATGAGTTGCGGGGGCGGGCGGGCGGTCCGGCGGTTCGGGTGCTGTTTCCAAATGCAACACGTGGTGGGGCAGATGGCGCCCAGCGGCGGGTCAATCGAGGTCGATGTCCTTGGTCGGGGGCCTGAGGTCGGGCCGCTGTTTGGCCTGTTTGAGGAGCTCGTCGAATTTTCGGTTGAGCACCTGCTGGTGGGATTTCTGCTCGGCGAGCTGCTTTTGGAAGAGCTCCTCGCGGCGGGCGGATTCGCCTTTGAGGCGGGCCACGGCGGCCGAGAGATCCTCGACCGGGCGGGGTTTTTCCTTCTCTTTGTAACTGATGACGGCATGGGTGGCCGGGTCGATTTTGAGGGTGGCCTGGCAGCAGGGGCACTCCAGTTGGAACAGCTCGGTTGGCGGTTTAGGCATAACCGAATCTTAACCCAACCGGGGCGGGTTCGGATAGGGCATATGCCCTAAAGCCGGGCGGCGGTGCATCCGATAAAGCGGCAGAGAGCCTCGAAAGCAGGGAAGCGGGGCCGCGGGAAGGAAGTGGTGGCAAGGCGCTGATGTTGCGGGCAGTGATGATAGGGGCGGGGCGGGAGGCGGCGGAACGGCTCAGCCAGGCGATCTCGGAGGCCGGGGTGTTCCGGCTGGTGCGGGTGATGGAGGATTACCCCGGCAGCGAGGAGATTGACCGGCTGTTGCGGGTACACGCCCCGGAAGTGGTCCTGCTGTGCGCGGATGCTTTGTGGGAAGCGCTCAAGGTTCGGGAGACCGTCGAGCAGATCATGCCCGGCTTGCCGGCGGTGGCGTTCGGGCGGCACGCCGGCCCGGAGGTTCTGCTGGAGCTGATGAAGGCGGGGGTGCGCGACTTCCTCTCGGTTCCGTTCCAGACTGACAAGCTGCGCGATCTGGCCGCGCGGCTGGAAGGCTATCTGGCAAAGACTCCGTTGTCGTTGAGCGCCAGCGGGGTGGTGTACACGTTTTTGCCGGCCAAGCCGGGGGTTGGCACGTCGACGTTGGCGCTCAACATCAGCGTGGCGCTTGCGCGCCAGCCGGGCCAGAAAGTACTGCTGGCGGATTTCGACCTGAACAGCGGTCTGATTGCCTTCATGCTGAAGGTGTCCGGGCCGCACTCGGTGGTGGATGCGGCCATGCGGGCCGAAGATCTGGACGAGCACTTGTGGCCGCAGATCGTGCACCAGCGGCAGAATCTGCATCTGCTGCCGGCCGGGCGGCCGGAGCCCGGGGTGAGGATCAGTCCGGATCAAGTGCGGCGGCTGGTGGATTTTGCGCGGCGGCAATATTCGGTGATTTGCGTGGACGTGTCGGGCAACCTGGAGAGATATTCGCTGCGGCTGATGGAAGAATCGCGGCGGATTTTTTTGGTGACGACGCCGGAGATACCGCCGCTGCATCTGGCGCGGGAGCGGCGCAATTTCCTGCGGGAGGTGGACTTGGGCGATCGGGTTCAGGTCCTGGTGAACCGCTGGCACAAGCGCTGCGCCATCACGATGAAGCAGATTGAGGATCTGTTGGAGAGCACGGTCTTCGAGGTGTTCCCGAACAGCTATCAGGAGGTGCATGAAGCGTTGGTCGCGGCGCGGCCGGTGGAGGAAAGGTCGGAGCTGGGCCGCAAGTGCGCCGCCTTCGCCGAGAACCTGCTGAGGCCGGCGATGGAGAGCGAGAAAAGCCGGAAGCGGTTCTTGGAGACGTTCGCGGTCTCGATCACCGGGGGGCGGCGGGGCTCGTAAGCGGGCAGGAGGGGCCGGCGGCACGGGTGCGGGCGATGCAGGGCCGGCGCGGTGGGCCGCGGGCGCGGCGCCGAAGCCGGCTCACCCTATTTCTTCGGCCATTGTTTTGAGCCGCACGTAGTTGACTTTGCCGGAGCCGAGCCGGGGCAGCTGGTGGATGTGGTGGATGCGGCGGGGGACGGCCAGTTCGGGCAGGCCGAGCTCGCGCGCGGCGGCGAGGAGGTGCTCGCGCCGGAGGTTCGGATCCTGGGTGAACAGAACGATGCTTTCGCCGCGGCCGGGTTGGGCGATGGCCGTCGCTGCGGACAGGAGTTTCGGGGAGGCGGCGGCGGCGATGCGTTCGGCAGTTTCCAGTGACACCATTTCGCCGGCGACCTTGGCGAAGCGCTTCAGCCGGGCGATGATGAAGAGGAAGCCGTCAGGGTCGATTTCGACGACGTCGCCGGTGTTATACCAACCTTCGCCGGCGGTGGAGGCGGGGGGCTCGAGGACGCCGGGCCGGGTGCGTCTGAGGTAGCCGAGCATGACGTTGTCCCCGCGGACGTGAAGGCAGCCGCCGCGCTCGATTCCGGGCAGCGGCTCGATCCAGTGTTCGATGCCGGGCAGCAGGCGGCCGACGCTGTCGGCCCGCCAGGCGAAGGGTGTGTTGACGGCGAGCACGGGGGAACATTCGGTGGCGCCATAGCCCTCGAGGAGGCGGATTCCGAATTTCTCGATCCACAGTTGGCGCACTTCTTCGGTCAGCTTTTCGGCACCGGCGACGACATAGCGCACGCGGTAGAAGTCGTAAGGGTTGGCGGCGGCGCCATAGCGGGCCAGAAAGGAGGGCGTGCCGAGCAGGACGGTGCAGTCGCGGTCGTAGGCGATTTCCGGAATCATGCGGAAGTGGAGGGGCGAGGGGTACAGAAAGAGCCGGCAGCCCGACAAGAGGGGCACGAGCACGCCGGCGGTGAGGCCGAAGGCGTGGAACATCGGCAGCGCGGTGAGGAACTTATCACGGTTGGAAAACTCGATGACGGCCCTGAGCTGGGCGACATTGGCGAGGATGGAGTCGTGGCTGAGGACGACGCCCTTGGGTTCGCCTTCGGAGCCGGACGTGAACAGCACGATGGCGGGCTCGTTGGGGCGGGAAGGGCGGAAAACGCGGGCGGGCCGCCACAGGGCCCAGAGCAGGAGCCAGAGCTTGTGCGGCAGGCGGAACTGCTGCGTTAGGTCCTCCAGGTAAACGACTTCGATGCCGCTCAGCTGCGCGATCTTGTCATCCAGGCGGGCCCGCTGGAGGAAGGCCCTGGAGGTGAAGAGCTTGCGAATGCAGGCGGCGACGCAGGCCGACTGCATCCCCTCGATGCCGGCCGAGTAGTTCAGCATGGCCGGCGTCCGGCGGGCGCCCCACATCCCCAGCAGCAGCGCCACGGTCGGGGCCGTGTTCGGCATGAGGACGCCGAGCGTTTCGCCCTCCGCCGTCCGGCGGGCGACCAGACGTCGGAGAGCCAATGAGGCCTTCAGCAGGGCGTTATAGGTGCGGCCTTCCTGAAGGACATCGTCGAGGATCCGCGCCCGGCGGCCGTGCAGACGCACGGCGTCGAGGAACGCTTCGGGGATGGACTGGCGCTTCCGGGCGGCGTAGCACATTCGTTCGAGGAGGCGGCGCATCCGCCGGCCGGCGATCTGCCGCCGCAGCTTGCCGGTGGGCGCATCCGGCATGGGCAGGTACTCCAGCGGCAGCACGGTGAGGGTCACCTTGGGAAAGAGCTTTTTTGGGAACGGCGATCTCATGCGGCTGAAGGGCGTATACAGGGGGCCGTCGATGTAGACCGGAAGGATAGCGGCGCCGGTTTTTGCGGCCAGGAAGGCTGGGCCGTCGTAGACCTTCATCAATGCGCCGGTGACGGTGATACGGCCCTCGGGGAAGACGGCGACGGTCCGTCCGGCCTCGATTTCGCGGATGAGCGTGCGGACGGCGTGGGGATGGGCGGGATCGACGACGACATGCGGCGCCCAGCGGACGATGAGGCGGAAGTACCAGCGGGCCCAGATTTGGGAATGGACGACCCATGTGAGGCGGAAGGGGAGAAACGCGCCGAGGAGGAAGGGATCGATGAGGGACTGGTGGTTGGCGATGATCAGGAGGCGGGCGGGCGGTTGCGGGGGCAGCGATCCGCGAACCTCGACGCGGTACAGGAGCTTGAGAATCAGCCTGACCAGTGACCGGACCATGCCGCCGGGTGGGCCGGGGCTGGAGCGGGTTCAGGCGCCCGCCTCCACCGGTTCCACCCGCCTCGTATATTTGCACTCGGGGTGGGGGCACTGCAAGATGGGGCCGGATTTACGCCACTTTTCCAGGAGGTAGCTGCTGCCGCACTCGGGGCACTTTTCGGCCACGGGTTTGGCCCAAGCGACGAAATCGCAGTCCGGGTAGCGGTTGCAGCCGTAAAAGGTCTTGCCGCGCCTGGAGCGGCGCTCGATGAGCTCGCCTTGGGGGCACTGCGGACAGGGCACGCCGATGGTCTTCTGCTTGACGTAGCGGCACTTCGGGTAGTTGCTGCAAGCGGTGAATTCGCCGTAGCGGCCGTGTTTGACGGCGAGGTTGTTGCCGCACCGGGGACAGGTCTCCTCGAGCGGCACGTCCGGCTTTTTCTGCCGGCCGTTCAGCGGTTTGGTGGTCTTGCAGTCAGGGTAGCCGGAGCAGGCCCAGAACTGGCCGAACCGGCCTTTCTTGAGCACCATCGGGCGGCCGCAGTTGACGCAGTATTCTTCGCCCTGTTCCCCCAGCGCGGCCTTTTCGTCGTCGGGCAGTTCGAGGGCGATCTCGCGCGTGTTCGTGCAGTCGGGATAACCGGAGCAGGCCATGAAGCGCCCGTGACGCCCCCACTTGATGACCAGCGGTTTGCCGCACTTCTCGCAGGTCTCGCCGGTGGGCTCCTCCATGCGCTTGATGTTGGTCATCTCGGTTTCGGCGCGCATGAGGTCGAGTTTGAACTTGTCGTAGAACTCGGCCATGGCCAGGCGCCAATCGCGCTTGCCTTCCTCGATCTCGTCGAGCTCCTCCTCCAGCCGGGCGGTGTATTTGACATCGAAGATGTCGTCGAAACACTGCACGAGCAGGTCGGAGACCACCATTCCCAACTCGGTGGGATAGAAGCGGCCGCCTTTCTTGGCGACGTACTCGCGCTCCTGAATTGTGGAAAGGATCGAGGCGTAGGTGGAGGGCCGGCCGACGCCGTCGGTTTCGAGCTCCTTGACTAGGGTGGCCTCGGTGAAGCGGGGCGGCGGTTCGGTGAAATGCTGCTCGGGGTGGAGCGAGCGGAACTCGAGCGTCTCGCCTTGCGAGACCGGCGGGATCTTGTGCTGGAGCTCCTCGTCCTCTTCGTCCTTTTGGTCTTTGCCCTCCTCGTACACTTTCAGGAAGCCGTCGAACTTCAGTGTGGAACCTGTTTCACGGAACAGGTAGTCGGCGCCGTCGTTGCCGCGGGCGCCGATTTCCACGGTGGTCTGGTCGAACAGGGCGGGCATCATTTGGGAGGCGACGAATCGCCGCCAGATCAACTGGTAGAGTTTCAGTTCGTCTTCGGCGAGGAAGGGGGCGAGCTGGTCGGGGGTGTAGAGCACCGAAGTCGGCCGGATCGCTTCATGGGCGTCCTGGGCTCCCTTCTTGCTGCGGTAGGCGACGGGGGAAGCGGGGAGGTAATCCGAGCCGTAACGTTTTTCGATCAACCGGCGGACTTCGGCGACGGCGTCGTTGGAGACGCGCGTGGAATCAGTGCGCATGTAGGTGATCAAGCCGACCAAGCCTTGCGAGCCGAGTTCGACGCCCTCGTAGAGTCGCTGGGCGAGGGCCATGGTGCGCTTGACGCTGAACCGGAGCTTCCGCGCGGCCTCCTGCTGCAAGGTCGAGGTGATGAACGGCGGCACCGGATTTCGTTTTTTCTCGCGCGTGGAGACCGAGGCGACGGTGTAGGCGGCGCCCTGGAGGGCGGCCACGATCCGGTTTGCGGTGTCCTCGTTGGGGATCTCGACGGCCTCGCCGTTGCGCTTGACGAGGCGGGCGGTCAAGACCGGCGGTTTGGCGGCTTTCAGCCGGACATCGATGGTCCAGTATTCACGCTTCCGGAAAGCCTGGATTTCGCGCTCGCGGTCGACAATGAGGCGCAGCGCGACGGTCTGCACGCGCCCGGCCGATAAGCCGCGGCGCACCTTATCCCAGAGCAGGGGCGAGATCTTGTAACCGACGAGCCGGTCGAGGACGCGGCGCGCCTGCTGGGCGTCGACGAGATTGCGGTCGATGAAGCCGGGCGACCGGAAGGCTTCGCGGATGGCCTTGGCGGTGATCTCGTTGAACATGACCCGGTAGATTTTGGGTGCGGGGGACTTTTTGTTGCCGGCCAGCTCCTCGGCGATGTGGTAGCAGATCGCTTCGCCTTCGCGGTCGGGGTCCGCGGCCAAGTAGACCGCCTCGGCGTTCCTGGCGGCTTTTATCAGCTCGTGGATGAGCTTTTTCTTGCCCTCGATGAGCTCGTAACGGGGGGTGAACCCGTTGTCGATGTCCACGGCCAGGTCGTTTTTGGGCAGATCCTTGACGTGGCCGAGGGAAGCCTTGACGGCATATTGACCTCCGAGATATTTGCTGATGGTCTTCGCCTTCGCCGGAGACTCGACGATGACGAGGGACTTCGCCATAATTCGACTCCAAATACCTCCTGATTCGATACCAACTGGTCAGTTCGGGACGCGCCGAAGCTGCGATCGGGGGCTATTAAGGGGCTTCACCCCACACTTTAACAAAATTCTTCCCGGGTAGCTGGCGAACCGCCCCGTGCATCTCCAGCTCGAACAGGGCGGCGATGATCTCCGACGAGGAATAGTTTTCCAACTTGTCCAGGAGTTCGTCAAGCTGGACGGCGCGGTCCACGGCGAGTAAGGAGAGGATGTCGCGGATGGGCAACCCCGGGGCCCCCATGGGTAAGGATGCCTGCCCGTCTTGCGAGGTTGCAGCTTCCTCGGCGGCATCTTGAGCGAGCAGGCGGGCCTTGCCGGTGTCGATGAGGCGCCGGCGGAGTTCGGGCGGCAGATCGACGACGACGTCATTCCACTCCTGGACCAGCTTGGCCCCCTGTTTTATCAACAGGTTAGGCCCCCAGCTCATTTTTGAGGTGATGTTACCGGGAACGGCGAAGACCTCACGTCCCTGGTCCATGGCGAGCCTGGCGGTGATGGCCGAGCCGCTGTACTGGGCGCCCTCGACGACGAGGACGCCGGCGCTCATGCCGCTGATGATGCGGTTTCGAACCGGAAAGTTCTGCGGGTGAGCCGGGGTGGCCATTGGGAATTCGGACAGCAGCAGTCCCTGCTGGGCGATCTGCTCGGCGAGGCGGCGGTTCTCGGCCGGATAGACGCGGTCGAGGCCGCAGCCGAATACGGCGATGGTGTTGCCGCCGGCGGCGAGCGCTCCGCGGTGGGCGGCGGTGTCGATGCCGCGCGCCATACCGCTGACGATGGTGAGGGAGGCGCGCGCCAGGTCGGCGCTGAGACGCTCGGCCACGGCGACGCCGTAGGGGGTGGGCCGCCGGGCGCCGACGACGCCCAGCATCACCGAGTGGAGCAGTTCGAGGCGACCGCGGGCGAAGAGGGCAATCGGAGGGTCGTAGATCTCGCGCAGCGGCTGGGGATAGCGCGGGTCGAGATAGGGAACCAGACAGGCGCCGCAATCGCGCATCTTGTCGTGCTGCAAGGCCGCGTCTTCGAACATGCAGCCGCTGGCAAGGCTTCGGGCTACGCTGCCGGGCACGCCGGACGACTCCAGCTCCGAGCAGGAGGCGCGGAAGATCTCCACCGGGCTGCGGTATCGCTCGAGGAGGTGGAGGGCCCGCCGCGCCCCGAGTCCGGGGGTGAGCGTGAGAGCGAGCCAGTACAGTTCTTCATCCGGGCTGATGCGTGGCGCGAGCATGGGGCTTTTAAAGTGGGTGCGGGCGGCGCGGGGGGATTCTCAGGCGATGACGCCGCGGGCCGCAGATCTGCGGCCCTTCCGGGTACCCTAGGGGTTTGGGCGGATGCCCAGCCAGGAGGAACGAGTCTTGAAATCCAGCGCGGCAGTCATCTTGTTATTTCTGGTGAGATCGGGCGTTTGGGCCGACCAGGTGGCGATGAAGAACGGGGACCGGCTGACAGGGACGATCACCAAGTCCGACGGCAAGGGCCTGACGATGCAGTCGGAGTATGCCGGCGAGGTGACTATCCAGTGGGAGGCAGTCGTCGAGTTCTCCTCCACCGAGCCCCTGAATCTCGTGCTGGCAGACGAGCAGAAGCTGGTCGGCACGGTCGCAGGCAAAGAGGGCAAGCTTCAGGTACAGACGAAGGAGGCGGGGACGGTGACGGTGGACAAGACGGCGGTCCGCGCCATTCGCAATGCCGCCGAAGAAAGCGCCTATCAGGCCGAACTGGAACGACTGCGGAATCCGGGGCTGCTGGATCTGTGGGCCGGTTATTTCGACGTCGGCCTCGCCACGGCCCGGGGAAACGCCCAGACAACGACGTTCACGATGTCGTTCAGCTCGCTACGGGAGACGCCGCGGGACAAATTGAGTTTCTTTGCCAAGTCGATCCGGTCGACGAGCCGGAAGGAAGGGGTCACAGATCTAGTGGCCAACGCCACTCGCGGGGGCGTGAAGTACAACCTGAAGACGGGCCGCAAGACGTCGGTCTTCGGTTTCACGGACCTGGAATTTGACGAGTTTCAGGCGCTGGATCTGCGGGTGGTGGCCGGCGGGGGCTTGGACTATGAACTGATTCGCGGCGAAAGCACGACGCTGGATCTGTCGGCGGGCGGCAGCATCAACAAAGAGTTTTTCAGCGACAACCGGACGCGGGAGTCGGGCGAGGCGCTGCTGGGACAAGAGCTGAAGCAGCGGCTGTTGAAGGTGACCACGCTGGAGGAGAAGCTGTCTGTGTATGCCAATCTGAGCGAGAGGGGGGAGTACCGGGTGAACCTGGACGTGGGGACGGTGACGCGCCTGAACCGCTATCTGTCGTTTCAGCTCACGATCAGCAACCGGTACTTGAGCAATCCGATCGCCGGGAAGAAAAAGAATGACATTCTGTTCACGACGGGGCTGCGGGTGACGTTCGATTAGGAGGCTACCGAGACAGGCCCTCGAGCTGACGCAAGCTGAAGGTTGCGCCACACGGGGAGTCAACGGGTTGCGGGCGGAGGTGGCGCATCCTTCAGCTCGCGGTGGCCGTTTACAGCGGTGCGTTAATATTAGTGGGTCGGAAAATAAACAATTTGTAGGAGAGTTGTTCGGTCCGCACGGCCGCTCGGGCGGTAAGCCCGCAAGAGAAGCGCTTGGCGGCCTAGGTGGAAGGCTGGGCCAAGGCCGGGAGGCCCTCGAACCGACATGAACGGTTGAAGGATTACTGGCGCGGACCGGCTTTGCCCGGCGGGGCAAGAGCATGGCGCGAATGGCCGACGCCGGGCATGGTGATGGCGTGCCGGGGGCCCGGCAGTCACGTCGCCTTTGGGTGGCCAAGGCGCTATGAAGCGACGAGGCAATGCCGGAGGCCGTCCACGGCTTCGTGCTGCTTGCCATGACGAGGAAGGAGCCCTTCGTGATCTGGATCGTTCGCAGAAGCTGCTGATCTGCTCGAGCTGTCCCCCCGTGTTCATAGCCACGCGGTACGACTGGGGCCCCGTGTAGCTGCAGGCGTCGATGGTTGGCGGCCCGTTATGCTCGTTCCGGGAGCCGAAGTAGACATACCCGCCGAGTTGCTGGATCTGCACGCGGGAGGTGCCATTGGTCCAGACGCTCTTCCCCCGGCTCCTCGTTCAGCTCGGTGATTCTGGCGCGGTGGCGCCTGGTTTCAGTGGCGCGATCGAACTCGGACAGGTTGGCCGCGTCAGCGTGGGTGCACAGGCCGAGACGGACCTTGCCGTTCGAGGCCGCTTCACAGCCGTGCGTCCTTGTGGAGCTCGCTGAAGCGGTAGTGCTTGACCGGGACGAACTTGGGGGTGTCCGCCGCAAGGGTCATCGGAATTGGAATAACGAACATGTGTAGACCAATCACAACCGACTCTTCCAGCCTCACTCGTTTGGCATCCTGTTGCCAGATACCCTGAGTTCCTTTGGGTCAACGCCGGCGCCGAGCACAATAACTTCTCTGGCGCGGCTGAGGTTGTTGTTCATGAGGGCGACGTCGCGGATGCCTGAATCCAGCTTCAGGAAAGTGCCCGTGCCGTCCGGGGCCCAGCAGTCATGGATGTAGACGTGTCTCGTGTTGGCTAGCGAGATAGCGGGAGCATCTGATCCAAGCGATTGCCGCCCGTAGAACCCTGCGATCTCCAGGTTGGTCACGTTTCGGCATCGAATGGCGCTGCCCCATTCCGGCTTCTCCTCAGTACCCCAAGTGAGATGGATGTCGCGCAGCTTCAAGTCGTCGACGTAGCGGCAAAAGATGTCGTAGGGAGAGCGGCGGTGTCCCCAAACCGGGAACGGATAGGGCGGCTCGGCGTGGAGCTCCTTGTGACGCCCGCCTTGCATGCGGATGCGGATGTTCTCGAGCACAATGCCCTCGATGGGTTTCTCCTGCATCCCGCTGAGGAAGACGCAGCCGTCGGCAATCGCGGTCACGTCAGAAATCATGATGCTGCGCACGGCGCCGGGAGGGCGTTCCTCTTCGCGGGGAGCGCCGGGCTCGGGCAGCCGGCTGCGGGGGTACGAGGTCATGTAGATCGGCTGCCCGCCACCGGTGAGGGTCATCGAGATGTTGTTCACCGTCCAGCCTTCAATCAGACCGCCGTCGCGCATCCACAGTCCGATGCCGCAACCTGCGTCGCGCACGACACAGTTGGAGAAGCTGATGTTCCGGAACTCTCCATAGGTTTCGGAACCGATCTTCAGCGCGGTCTCGCGCGTGACGAGCACGCAGTTGGTGACGGTGATGTCCCGGCAGAAGCGGTTGCCGGCAGGCCGGTTGGTTATCTTCAAAACGATGGAGTCGTCGCCGGACTGAACGTAGCAGTCCGAGATGCACACGCGCGTGCAGCCGTCCGGGTCGATGCCGTCGGTGTTCGGCCCGTGGGTGTCGGGGTCGAGGCCGTTGATGATGGAGATGCCTCGGATCGTCAGCAGATCGCAGTCGAGAGGATGAATGGTCCAGGCCGGACTGTTGCGTGCCGTGAAGCCTTCCAGCAAGAGGTTCTTGCAGCGCACGAACTGCATCATGCAGCTGGGTCTCCACTCGCCGACTCGCCAGCGACCAGCCTCGCGTTTCCAGAACGCGGAGCCGTTGCCGTCGATCGCCCCGCGGCCGCGCACGGCGCAGTCTGACGCGCCTTCGGCGTAAATGAGCGCGCTCTTAGTGTAGTGCCGGCGGTTGCCGCTTCCCCGGATCGTCGCGCCGGCCTCCACGTACAGCGTGACCCGATTCTTGACAACCAGTGTGCCGGTGACGTAGTCCCCTGGCGGGACGTAGACCCAGCCACCGCCCGCGGCAGCCGCCTTGTCGATCGCAGCCTGAATGGCCGCCGTAGCAAGGGACGTTCCGTCACCAGCGGCGCCGAACGCCCGAACGTCAAGCACCGGGAAGCCGGTAGCGGAGGTTTCCGCCGCGCGGGTCGCGAGCGGCGGGCCCAAAGCCGCCGTGACGACCGATCCCCCGAGCAGTGTCCTTCGCGTGCTATTCGTCATCTTTCGCCGGTCTCCTTTGTTCTAAACCGCAGGAATCTGTGCTGTAAAGGCCGCCGGCCACGGTTGCACCGGGGGCGCGTGTCGCCGTTTGCTAGGGCTGCTGAATGACGTCGGTAGCCGAAACTTCCGGCGCCAAGGTGAAAGCTCTTGCGGCTCCGGCCAGATCGTTGGCGAAGAGGCGGATGTTCCGTGTGTTCGCCCCGGTAACGCGAAGGTAGTTGCGCGAGCCTGCCGGGGCCCGGCAGCCTCGCAACAGCGCCCGGGCCACTTGGTTGAACCAGACAAGGGGTTCTTCGCCGACCGCCTTCACCACCTGAAGGCCGTCGATCTCCAGATCTTGAACGTCGTCAAAGATCAGACCCGGCCGCGCGTCTTCCTTCTCCCAGCCGAGCCGGATGTTGTCGAGCGCGAGGCCCGTGACATGCCGCACGAAGAAGCCGTACGCCGGCAACCGGCCGAACATCTTAGCCTCCGGGTACTTCGCCGGATACTCCGGCACGTCCAGGCCGCCGAGCTCGCTTTCGCCACCCTTCATTGTGATGCTGATGTTCGAAAGGGATACGCCTTCGACCGGATGTCCAGGCAACCCCGTAATGGAGCTGGCGAGAATGCCCCCGGTTGCGACGACGTTCGAGATCGAGACATTTCGCAGCTTACCCGGCACCGGCGTCGTCATGCCCCGGCCGCGGTTGCCCAGCCGAATGAAGATGGGCGTGTCGACATCGCGCATGCTGATGTTGGTGATCACCACGCCGTCGAGCGTGGCGCCGTCGACCATTTCGATCGCGAGACCGGATATCGGGCCCTGGAATGTTCCTTCCTTGCGGAACAAGGCGCAGTTGGAGACCGTTACATTGCGGAAATCACCCAGGCTCTCGGTGCCCATTTTGAAGTTGTTGCAGGTGGTGGTCAGCACGCAATTGGTGACGGCGATGTTCTCGCTGGGTTTCACCTCACTGCCGCGGCGGCCGGTGGTTTTGATCACAATGGCGTCGTCGCCTGTCTCAATGTAGCAGTCGGAAATGCTGACGTTGCGGCTCGAGTCGACGTCGATACCGTCAGTATTCGGGCCGCGGGTGTCGGCGATGATCGCAACGCCGCGGATGTTGACGCCATCGCACTCAAGCGGGTGGATGGTCCAGCCTGGCGGCTGCAGAATGGTAACGTCGCGGATGCGGACGTTACGGCAGCTCACGAGCTCGATGAGGGGGGTGGGACGCCCGCGCAGGGGCCTGTAGAACCGGGTGGTCCTCTTATCCCACCAAGCCTCGCCGTTGCCGTTGATCAGGCCATTGCCTTCGATCGTGATGTTGTGCGCGTCGAGGGCGTAGATAAGGTGCCGGGGTTCGTAGTCCCGTACCTGCTTACTCGCCCAGACGGTGGCGCCAGAGGAGATGCGCAATGTGACGTTGCTTTTTAGGTGAATGGTCCCGGTTAGGTAATTGCCGGGTGGCAGAAGCACCACGCCCCCGCCAGCGGCCGCCGCCGCGTCAATCGCCTTCTGGATGGCCGCCGCGTCATTGGTGACGCCGTCGGCCTTGGCGCCGAAGTCCATCACACTGAGCACCTCGGCGGAGAGTGCCGGGGAGCAACACACTACAGTAAGGAATGCGAGCGTCGCCAGTCTCATGACCGCCTCCTATGGGATATGCACGTACAGTGCGCCCTCCTTGGTCTCGGCATCGGCGTGGCGCAGATCGTTTCCACTGAGCAGAATCTCACTGGCCGGCGTCTTTCGAGTGCCGAGGAACACCCCCTTGCCTTCCAGCCGGGACCCGGAGATGAAGACCCGCTTGGCCTGATCGAGCCCGATGGCGGCGTACTGACCGCCGGGCTCCGCCGCCCGGCCGGAGAAACGCCGGATCGAGACATCCTCGACACGGGCGGCATAGATTGCGTGCCGCGGTGGCGGGGGCTCCTGGCTATCCCAAACAACTCGGACATTGTCGAGGTATAAACCGCGCACGTTAGCGAAGGCAATCGCCGACGGCGCCGGGCCGTAGTTGGTCTCCCGCGTCACCGGCTGCGCCCGTCCGCCGCGCGGCTTGTTGGTGTTCGCGATCTTCTCGAAGCCGGTCACCCGGAACAGAATGTTCAGCAGGCTGATGTTCTCGAGCGGCCGGTCGGGCATCCCGGCGATCAGCACGCGGCCCTGAGAGTGAATGACGATGTCCTCATAGCAGACATCGCGGACGGTGCTGACGCGGGAATTGGGGTGCCGCTTCTCCAGGTCGATGAAGATGGGCCATTCGTTTACGTAGCCGCGGCCCATCGGCTTGAGCCGGATGCTGATATTCGAGAAGCGGATGCTCTCGAAGGTTCCGCCGTCCTTGGCGAAGATGCCGAGTCCGTTCCAGGTGTCGGTGATCACGCAATTGCTGAACGCGCAGTTGCGGAAGTCGCCATGGCTTTCGGTACCCAGCTTCAGTCCTGAAGCCGCACTGGCGAGCACGCAGTTTGTTACGGTGACGTTCTCGCACGGTGGGGCGGGCAGGCCCAGCCATCCGGTGGTTTTCAGGACGATGCAGTCGTCGCCGGCGCGGATGTAACAGTCCGAGATGCGGACATTGCGGCAGGAGTCGAGATCGATGCCGTCGGTGTTGCGCCACTCGAAGGGGGCGATCATCGTCACGCCGCGGATGGTCACGTGGTCGCAGGCGAGCGGATGCAGGATCCAGCCGGGAGCGTTCAGAATGCGCACGTTCTCAACGCGGACGTGCTGGCACTCCACCAGTTCGATGAGCGGGCTGGGGCGGGTTTTCGGGATCTCAGCGGAGACCCAGAACGCGCCGCCATTGCCATCGATGACGCCGCCGCCCTCGATAGCGATGTTGTTCGCGCCACGGGCGTAAACCAAGTGGCGCGGGTTGTAGTCCTCGATGCGTGGGCTGCCGAGCAGCGTGGCGCCGGGCGAGAGGTGAAGGGTGACATTGCTCTTCAGCGTGATCGTCCCGCTGAAGTACCGGCCGGCCGGAAGATAGACCAAGCCGCCGCCCTGGCGATGACACGCGTCAATCGCCCGCTGAAGCGACGCGGTGTCGTTCGCCGCGCCGTCACCGGCGGCGCCGAACGATCGCACGTCAAACACCGATTGCGGCGGTGCGGCGGCCAGCGCGCAGCCAACGATGAGCAAAGCGGCGAGTTTCACGTGGTGCCTCCTATCGGGAGTGCAGGTAGACCGCGCCTTCCCGGCGCTCCTGCCGCGCATGGCGCAGGTCGTTCTCGGCCAGGCTCAGGTCGGATGCCGGCACGTCCCGCAGGCCCACGAACGCGGCGGTCCCCGGAGCGGCGCGGCTCCCGGTGATGCGGATATCGCGAACCTGGTCCAGGCCGATCACTGCCAGCTCTTCGCCTCCGGGCGGGCGGCGGACGCTGAATCCATCGATGACGAGACCGTCGATCAAGCAGCCATAAATCGTATGGCGTAAAGGAGTCTTCGGAGCGTCCCAGAAAACGCGGACGCCTTCGAGCGTCAGGCCCCGGATGTGACCGAATATCATCGCCGCAGGAACGGGACCCAGGTCGACGACATCTTCCAGTTTCTCTACGGTTCCGCCGCGCAGCTTGGACGCGCTTTCGATTTCCTCGCAGCCCTCGACGCGGACGGTCACGTTGACGAAGCGAAGGCGCTCCAGCGGGCTGGCCGGCATGCCCGCCGCCAGCACGCGCCCGCGGGTGCGGATCTGGATATCCGAGAAGCTGACGTCGCGCACCTTGCTCAGACGGGACTTGGCGTTGCGCTTCTCCACGTCGATGACGATGGGCCACTCCACGTCGCGGTTGTGCTTGGGGTGCGTCTCAATGGTGATGTTCGAGAAGTGGACGTTCTCCATCACGCCGCCGTCTTTAGCCAGTAACGCCAGGCCGGTGCGGGAGCCACGGATGACGGAGTTCGAAAACTGGATGTTGCGGAAGTCGCCGTGGCTCTCGGTGCCGAGCTTGAGGGCGGAGGCCGAGCTGACGAAGACGCAGTTGGTGACGGTGACGTTCTCGCAAGGAGGCGCCGGGAGGCCCAGGCGGCCGGTGGTCTTCAGCACGATGCAGTCGTCGCCGGCGCGGATGTAGCAGTCCGAAATCCGCACGTTGCGGCAGGAGTCGGGATCGATGCCGTCGGTGTTGAGCCACAGCATCGGGGCGATGATGGTGACTCCGCGGATGGTCACGTCATCGCAGAGGATAGGATGCAAAGCCCAGCCTGGCGCGTTGAGAATGCGAATGTTCTGGAAGCGGACGTTCCGGCACTCGGCCAGCTCGATGAGGGGGCTGGGACGGAACTCAGGTCGTTCGTGGCTGGAGATCCAGAAGGCGGTCCCGTTGCCGTCGATCACGCCGCCACCCTGGATGGCGATGTTGTCCGCCCCGCGCGCGTAGATGAGGTGGCGCGGCTCGTAGTGCTCTGGGCGGGGGCTGCCGAGCAAGGTCGCGCCCGGCGAAAGATGGATGGTCACGTTGCTCTTCAGCCGGATAGTGCCGGTCAGGAAGCGGCCGGGCGGGAAATAAACCACCCCGCCGCCGGCACCATGCGCGAGGTCAATAGCCTTTCGAATGGCGGCGGTGTCGAGCGTGCGACCGTCTCCGCGCGCGCCCAAACCTGTCACGTCGAAGGGGGCGGCGGCCAGCGCCCCCGCGACCGCGAACAGGAGAATGAGCTGTCTCGCGCGGCTACCAGTGTAACCTCGCCACAAGCTGGATTTCCCGGGGGCCGAGGAATGTCCCAGTAATGTAGCCGAAGCTCTTGTTGGTGACATTAGTATTGGGTCCGCTGAAGTGGGTGGTGTTCCAGGCATTATAGAACTCGCCGAGGAGCCGCATCTCGACCCGTTCAGTTATCGGAATCCTCTTCATGACGGTCAGGTCCCACTTGCGGATGCCCTGGGCCCGCAGGTCAGAGAGACGGAGCGGCAGCGTGCGCAACGTGAACGGCTCGACCGGCGCGAACTGACTGACGTCGAACCACTGGTCTACCGTGCGGGGGTTGTTATCGGATCGCTTCAAGCGGATCGCGTTGCTGAAGTCGAGCGCGTTCATGCTCTGATAAGTAACGACCCAGTTAAACTGCCAGCCCTCGACGATCTTGCGGACCGCTCCGTGGGCCCCCGAGAGGAACGGCTTGCCCCGCCCGAACGGCAACTCGTAGATGCCGTGTAAGACGAGGCGCTGCGGACGGTCGGAGTTAGAAATGACCCGGTGCGGCGCGGGATCGTTCGGGTTCAGGTACGAGGTGGCCTCCAAGAACTTGGACAGTGTGTAGGCCGCACCGAAGTAAAGCCCCTGCGTCATCCGTTTGGTGAGCTGGATCTGCATCGAGTGGTAGTCGCCCCGGCCGTACGGCAGCGCGGAGCGGGTCACGCCGGTGAAGTGTGGAAACGGCCGCAGAAGCTGCGCCACCGTGGTGGTTTTCTGACTCAGCGAACTCGTCGCATCGGTGATCACGCCGTAGAAGGGATTCGGCACCTTGGCGTTCAGGCGAGTTTTCAGCGCCAGGAACTCGTCGGGATACTGATTAACGTTGCGGCTCATGGTGAGGCGCTGGGAGTCATTACCCACATAGGAGGCGTCGACCGAGACCTGCCAAGGCAACACGAATTGGAAGCCCATGGAGAATTGCTGGCTGAGGCCGTGGAGATAATCCGGGACCATTTCGGGCCCATATGCGCCGGCAGTAATGCTTTTCCCAACGGCGGTGAGCAGCCCGGCGGCGGCGCCCGGCGGCGTGGTGAGCCCGTTGGGGAATGGGTCGCGCAGGCGGTGATACGGCGTGAGGTTGCCGTCGATCGAAGTGATCATCTGCGTGGCGAGGCTGAATCCGTCGTTTCTGAGTTCGCCCAGGTTGTTGGGCGCGTAAAAGATGCCCCACCCGCCTCTCCAGACCATCCAATCGGTGACCCGGTAGGCGAAACCGAAACGCGGGGCGTAAAGCAGCGCCGGCATCGCCAGGTTGCCGCGCGGCGACCCGTCCACATTCAGGAATCGCAATCCGCCCTTGACGCTGAGGGCGGCCAGTTCCGGAATCGGGTTCAGTGCGTAATTCGCTTTGGCGGCCGCCTCGAGCGGGCTGGCAACGTCAAAGTCGAAGCCGGCGATCGCACGGTCAAACCGTTCCGTGGCTGGCCCCTCGTGCTCGAAGCGAATGCCGAGATTGAGCGTCAGCCGGGGCGATACCTTGAGGTCATCCTGAACGTAGAAGGCGTAGTAGGTGTTCTGGCGCGCGGGGTTGATGTTGATGTCAGCGTACCCTCGGTTCGGCGTTCCCAGCAGGAACGAGGCGAAGTCGTACCCAGCGGTCTTGGAACTCTTGGTTGGGTCGGGACCCTGCGTAAAGCCGCGGTCGAACTTGAAGAAGCCGCCTGCCCTGCCTGGCTGGTAATAGTTGTACTGGGCCACCTGGTACCGGAAGCCGTACTTTACGGCATGCCGGCCGAGGGTCATGTGCACGTTGACCAGCGGGTTGTATTGGTTGATGTAATGCTTCGTAGTGAGGCGACCGGCGCCAAGATTCTCGACGTCTCCACTCATCTCGAAGCGGGGAAAGGTGGCAAATGCGATGGACTTCGCGAAGCTCGCCGGAAAGCCCAGCTGGGCTATGTCGAATCCCTCGCCGAACATGATGTTGGCCTCGAAATAGCGGGTGAACCCAGCCCGGAAGTCGACCACAGTCGACGGGTTCGCGACCCAGGTGTAGCCTGCGCCTGCCGCGATGTTGCCTCGCTCGAAAACGTCCTGGCCGCTAGTCGGGTTTCCTGCCGGGCGGCAGCATTCCTCGCCGTAGAACGGCTCCGATGGGTCTGTCCGGTGATTCCAGCCAAAGCGCAGGAATAGATTGTGGTTGGGCGAAAGCTGGTGATCGCCGCGGGTCGAGATGCTGGCCCACTTGCGCCCGCTGCCGCCGATTTTCTCGAAGTTCTCGAGGTTGGTGGACGTGGGGGTGCGGTTAGGCTCGGGGTAGAACTTGAGAGCCTTGGCCGCGACCGGGTCAATGCTAGCGGAGGGAATCACGTTGCCCGGAAACGGCGTGCGAATGTAGGCGTTGCCCGCCGGGGTGGTGGAAGTTGGGTCGAAGATGGTGATGAGGTTACCACTCCGGTCTGTGGTCTTCGAGAAGTCGCCGGCGCGCTCCAGCATGGACGGGACGATAGCACGGTTGTAACCGGCGGAGCGGATCTGTGTGCCCTCATAGACCACGTAAAAGTGGGTCTGGTCCCGGCCGTGGTACAGTTTCGGCAGCGTGACTGGGCCACCGAGGCTGAAACCGTAAGTGTTCTGCTTCGTCTCACCCTTGGGGCGGCCGTTGCGGTTGTTGAAGAAACTGTTCGCGTTCAAGTTGTCGTTGCGGTGGTACCAGAACGCATTGCCACGCAGGTCGTTGGTGCCAGTCTTCGTCGAGACGTTGACGAACGCTGCACCGGAGTGGCCGTATTCGGCGTCGTAAGTGTTGGTATGCGCGCGCATCTCCTGGACGGCGTCGGGCGACGGGCTGAATCCGACAATGTCAATGCGCATGTTCGGTATGCCGTCGAGCAGGAACTCGGAGCGGGCTTCCGAACCGCTGGAGGTGAAGTTCGACGGCCCCCAGTTGTCCCATGGGTTAGTGGCGGTGGGGCTGCCGGTGTACTGAATTCCGGGTGACAAGGTCAGGAAAACGTATGGGTTGCGGCCGATCAACGGCAGTTCGTTGACCACCCGCGTGTTGACGGTGGTGCCGAGGGCCCCCGTTTCGGTGCGGAGCAGCGGACTCTCCGCCGTCACCTCGATAGACTCACTCACGGCCCCCACTTCGAGTTCCACGTCCACCGTGGTCGTCTCGCCGGTCACCAGCTCAATGTTGCTACGAACGTATTTCTTGAAGCCCTGGTGCTCGGCCTCCAGACGGTAGATGCCAAAATCGAGCAGGAGGAAGCGATACTGGCCCGTTTCGTCGGATTGTGCCGTGCGAATCGCGCCGGTCCCGGTGTTTGTCAACTGGAGCTGCACACCCGGGACAGCCGCTCCAGAGGCGTCACGGACGAACCCCGTCAAGCTGCTCTTGTTGACCTGGGCCATGGCCAGAGTGGCCAAGAGAAGGCCCAGCATGATTCTCCACAGATGCGAACGACACCTCATGTTCATCCATCCTTTCTTCCGAAATCTCCGTTTTGGACCTCCGGTGCCTGAATGAACCGACATGTCCATTTTCGGTTTGCGAAATTGTACACCCATTCCCGCCCCGCAGCAAGCCCGACCGGGCTGTTTCCGCAGGGCAGGTTCCCGCTATGGCCTGTATGGGGTACGTTGGCCACTTTCCCATTTCCGGGGGCGCGAAAACTGCTCCCTTTTTGAAGACGGGCCGCAAGACGTCGGTCTTCGGTTTCACGGACCTGGAATTTGACGAGTTTCAGGCGCTGGATCTGC
>FWPU01004673.1_pt1 | contig 31435 bp, 24 predicted proteins | sample 2228361 | NCBI WGS metagenome assembly FWPU01 (sample SAMEA103939777, study PRJEB20133) | metagenome | reverse complement strand
CGCGAACCCGATCGCCGCCGCGAAGGCGTAGACCCACAGGTACCCGTCCCACGCGCCGACCCGTCCGCCGGTGGCCGCGACGAAGTCCGGCGCGGCGAGCTGCTCGGCCATGACCCGGCCGAGCGGAAAGAGCGCCCGCTCGAGCCCCCCCAGCAGCAGCGTGAACCCGACCAGCACGTAGGCGAGGCCGGCGAGGGTTCGCCGCGGGGTCGGGATCGGCCGGCCGAGCACGACGCGCTGGAAGCCGAGCACGATCGCGACGACCGGCAGCACGGCGCGCAGCGTGACGAGGGACGTGTCGCCCAGCGCGATCATCAGCCCCACAGCACCACCATCCCGTACGCCAGCACGAAGACGATCGGCGTGAGCGAGGCGAAGGCGACGAGCCCGAAGCCGTCGAGCATGGGATGGCGTCCCTTGATGCTCGAGGCGAGGCCCACCCCGAGCGCGGTCACGAGCGGCACGGTCACGGTCGAGGCCGTGACGCCGCCGGAATCGTACGCGATGCCGACGATCTCCGCCGGGGCGACCGCCGTCATGCCGACGATCGCGAGGTAGGCGCCGACGATCAGGTACGCGATCGGCCACCCGCGGAGGATGCGCAGCACGCCCAGGACGAGGCCGGCCCCGACCGCCACCCCCACGGTGAGGGCGAGCCCGATCGCGTAGGCCTCGCGCGCGGCGTCGCCGATCATCCCGCCCGCCGCCGCCACGCGCGCCGCCTCCCGGGTGATCGCCACCAGCTCCGGCTCGGCGACCGTCACGCCGAACCCCAGCAGGAACGCGAAGCCGAGCAGCAGTCGCACGCTCGCCCGGCGCGCGAAGGCGCGGGCGATCGACTCCCCGAGCGGGAAGACGGCCATCTCGAGGCCGCGGACGAAGAGCGGGAGCCCGACGATCACCAATCCGATGCCCGCGAGCAGGCCGCCCAGATCCGGCAACGGCTGGCGGAGGACGACCAGCTGGAAGAACGCCGTGACAAGGACGATCGGGCTGAGGTCCCGCAGGCTGTCGCGGACGGCGGCGAACAGCGGGGAGCGCTTCACGGCGAGGACGAGCTGGATCGCGACCTGGCCCACCGCGGCGCGCGGACGCTAGTCGGCGGCGGAGACGAGGTCAACCGAACGGACGGGCGGGACGCCGGCCGTGCTAGCGTGCCCGCGCGGCGTCGAGCTTCCGCGCCGCCTCGACGAGGTCGGCGGCGTTGACGATCTGGTAGCGGTCGAGCATCTGGCGCGACTTCCAGCCGACGAGGTGCATCGCCACCCGCTCCGCGACGCCGGCGCGGAGGAGGTTGCGGACGGCCGTGCGGCGGAAGTCGTGCAGCACCCGGCCGGGGACGCCGGCGCCGCGGCAGGCCGAGCGCCAGGCCTTGGTGAAGCTCGCGATCCGCGCCCCATCCGGGCGGGTGAAGACCAGCGGGATCGGGCGCCCGAGGGCGCGCTCGCGCGCGCGCGTCACCGCCTGGCGGCGCTCCAGGAGCGCCCGCAGCTCGGCCGTGAACGGGACCACCCGGCCTTCCCCCGTCTTCGTCGTGCCGGGGTCGAGCCGGACCTCGCCCGCCGCGAAGTCGACGTTCGCCCACTCGAGCCGCGCGGCCTCCGATCGCCACTGCCACCCGGTGACGTGGAGGAAGGTCACGAGATCGCCCAGGTCGGGCGGCAGCCGGCGGCGGACGGCCTCGAACTGCTCCGCCTCGAAGAAGCCGCGGCGGACGTGGTCTTCGCGCAGGAGCGGGACGGGCGAGGCTCGTCGACCTCCGCGACGCCGACTCGCCCCGCGGACGCCGGTTGACCCTCGGCGGACCGGCGGCTAAGTAGGCGGGCGCGCTGCAACTGCCACCCTAGCTCAGTCGGTAGAGCAACTGATTCGTAATCAGTAGGTCGCCGGTTCGACTCCGGCGGGTGGCTCTTCGCGGGCCGGGACCAGCAGCGCCAGCTATTCTCCCTCAGAGCATTGCGGAGACGGCACGCGGTGCCGTACGAGCGGGGGAGGAGGACGGAGTCGATGGCAAGCGCATGGTGGTTGCGGTGCAAGGTCCTTCCCGGCCCCTTCGAGACGGAGCGTGTAGTCCTGCTGCACGAGATGACCCGCGGCAGCACCGTGCAGCTCATCGTGGACAGCGACCTCGTTCAATCCGACGAACCGTCAGGCAAGACAAGCCCGTGTCCGGACGGGTTCGGGTCGTGCGAAGCGGAGACGCCTCGGGCCGCGCGAACGTGCTGCTTCCCGTTCCGGCCTGGAGTTCGGCAGCATCATCGCCGTTCCGCCGGCGGAGCTTGTCGCCGTCGGGTAGACGTTACCGTCGGTGGCGGTCCTCAGCAATCGCGCCATCGTCGACGCGATCGAGGCCGGCAGGCTCGCGATCGTTCCGAAACCGGCGCCGGAGCCTGGTGCCGCCGGCAGTCCCTACAACACGTCTTCCGTGGACCTTCGGCTCGCCAACGAGATTCTCGCCCCCAGGGACGACCTGACTCTGAACTTCGACCTCCGCACGGGCAGCATCGCCGAAACTCTTCAGCGGCGCTCGGATCGTCGGATGATTCCCGCGGACGGCTGGATCCTTCAGCCGCGCAGCTTCGTCCTCGGGAGGACGGTCGAGCGGGTTGCGCTGCCGCTTGAAGGTCGTCTGGCAGCGCGGATCGAGGGGCGAAGCTCGTTCGCGAGAACGGGCCTCCTCGTCCACTTCACGGCTCCGACGATCCATGCGAACTTCTCGGGCACAATCACCCTGGAGATGATCAATCTCGGGCCGCTGCCGCTGGTGCTGACGCCGGGCCTGCGGGTGTGCCAGCTCATCGTCGAGACGTCCGTCATTCGCTCTCGAACCCGTGTGTCTGGAACTTCAGCGTCCGGCTGTTCTCGGTGACCGTGCGGACGACGTTCTCGGGCACGCCGCCCGGCACCTCCGCCTCGATCTCCAAGGTGACCTTCAGCCGCGCGCCCACGAGGGCGCCGAGATGCGTGATCACCTCGTCCGCGATCCGGCTGGCGTCACGCCCCACGCGGGTGGCTTCGAGCAGGACGGACCCGTGGAACCGCTTCGGCCTCGAGGGCTGGCCCGGGACCGGTCGCCCGCCGGCCGATCCATTCCCTTGTGGGCCCCCCGAGGACGTGGCCGTGCCGCCGGCGCTCGCCCCGGAAGCGGTGGACGCCGCCGAGCCCTCGGCTTCCACCTGCCGGCGCACGGCCTCCGGCCTGACGAGCAACGCGGAGGAGTCCGCGTCCACTCCAGGGACGTCGCACGCGAACCGGAGCCCGCGGTACCGCCGCCCTGCCTCGTCGTAGCTGTCGGCGAAACCGAAGGAATCCTGATCCCATGTCGGCAAGGCGAGCCCGGACCGGATCGCCTGGATCAGGACCGACGGCGCCTGCAGTCGGGGCAGGTAGAGGTACCGCGCGAAGTCGTCGACGAGCTGACGGATCGCAACGTGGTCGCCGCGCCACAGCGGCACGCGGTCGAGCTCCATCCGAAGCCGCGAGGGAGCGAAGCTCGTGATCAGGAGCTCGTCGTTCTTGAGCTTCTTGCTGGCGCGCACGGCGAGGGCGTCCTGGCCCGACAGGCGGAGCGCCTGCCATGCCACCGCCGCCTGCGGGGTCGCCTGCGTGGGCACGAGCAGCCACTGGTAGGTCTCGGGAAGCCGGGCGTCGACCACGTCGTCGGCGCTCCTGCGCTGCGCCTCGGCCTGCTTCACCTGGTGTGGCGAGAGGTCGAGCGTCTCCTTCTCGGCGACGATCGACTCCCAGGCCAGATAGCGGCACACCGCATCCTCGAGGTCCTGAAGGCGCGTCTTGTCGGCCGCGAGGAAGACGAGGGTGTTGGCATAGAGCCGCGGCGCGCTGCCGCGCGACGCGAGGATCGCCTTCGCCGCGACCTCTGCCTGTTCGGCTCCTTGCTGTAAGGATCATCGACGCCGAGCACCACGAGGCGGGCATCGAGGTCATCGGGCACGTCGTGGCCGGACCGGGGCATGGGGTGGACCCCTGCGAAGTCGCCCGTCTTGCGGAGATCGGCGCGCAGCCGCTTCTCCACCTCCTGCACCACCTTGTCGCGGTCGCGCCTGTTCAGCTCGGCCCGATCCTCGGCGAGCTTGGTGACGGTGGGCTGTGTCGAGTACCAGTACCGGGGGCCGTCCTGGTACAGGTACGTCGCGGCGCCGGCGAGCCGCCGGAGCGCATCGCCGAAGACGGCTGGTGATTCGCCCGGGAGCACGCACCCGAGTCGCACACGCCGATCCTCGAGTCCGCGGTTGGCGGCGGTGGGCGTCGGGGCGGAGCCCAGGTAGATCGCCCGCGCGACGCGCCGGCAGGCGGAGAACTTGCCGAGCGTCGCCGGATGTTCGCCGTCGAGCCGCCGCGGCAGTGAGTTGGGACCGTCCACGTCCTTCTCGATGACGGGCACCCAGTTGTCGGACAGGTACCGCGTCAGCTCGAACTGCACCCGGGGGGCGTCGATCGGGATGCTCGAGGGCAGGATGAGCGGGCTCCGGTCCTCGTTCTCCCAGAGGCTGTGGATCACCGCCGCCATCAACCGCAGCACGCCCCGGGTGCGCTGGAACTTCACGAGCGTCGACCAGTCCGTGTAGAGTCGATCGAACAGCTCCGGGTGGATCGGATACGCGGCGCGCAAACGCCTCTCGTACTCGGGGTCGCGGCACTCGGGCGGGAACTCCTGATGCTGCGTCCGGTAGAGGTCGTAGAACGCGCGCGCCACCGTGTCGCGGGCGACCCACTGGGCCTGCTCGACGAGCGGCTCGAAGAGCCGCCGGCGCACGATCTCGAAGCCCTCTTCGGCGCTCGCCGGACGCCACGACGACTCGACCCGGCCGATCACGTTGCGCAGCCGATCGAGCGCTTCGCGGCCGCGCTGGCCGCCGACCTCGACGTCGTCGGCCTGCGCGTGCGGCGAGCCGACGCTGTCGGATGCCGGGAGGCTAATGACGAGCAGGCAGTCCTTCGCGAGCTTCGCGGACTCGGTGAGCGCCTGAGCGAAGGTGAACTGCGTCTCGAAGCTGCCGGCCGGCAGATCGCTCTGGTCGTGGAGCTGGCGGGCGTAGGCCACCCACTCGTCGACGAGCACGAGACAGGGCCCGTACTCGTTGAACAGCTCGCGCAGGACGTCGCCGGGGCTTGTCGCCTTCTCGTCGTCCGCGCGCACGCGCTCGAACGCCTTCTTGCCGCCGAGCTGCCAGGCGAGCTCGCCCCAGAGCGTGCGCACGACGGTACCGTCGGGCTTCTTCACCGGGTTGCCGGGCGAGATCTTGTTCCCGACGAGCACGACCCGGCGCGCCGTCGGGAGCTTCGACGCCCCGGCTTCCGCGAGCACCGCGTCGATGCCGACGAGCTCGCCGGGCGCGGTGCCCGAGACGAGGTGGTAGAGCGCGAGCATCGAGTGGGTCTTGCCGCCGCCGAAGTTCGTCTGGAGCTGCACGACCGGATCGCCGCCCTTGCCGGACAGCCGCTCGACGGCACCGACGAGGAGGCGCTTCAGGCTCTCCGTGAGGTACGTGCGGCGGAAGAACTCGGCCGGGTTCTTGTACTCGTCGGTCCCCTCGCCGACGTGCACCTGCCAGAGGTCGGCGGCGAACTCGGCCTGCTGGTAGCGGCCGCTCGCGACGTCCTTGTGCGGCGTGATCACCTCGCGCCAGGGCTTCAGGTTGCCGGTCACCTGGCTCTCGATCGCCGTGCCCGCGCTCTTGCGTTTCTCGCTCCGCACCTGCTCGTCGAACCGCACGCGCAGGAGCTCCATCTTCATCTTCTCGGCTTCCTGCGCCTCGGGTGCCGCAACGGCGGTGAGCAGCCTCCCGGTGGAATCGAGCGCGCGGTAGGCGTCGTCGCTCGAGAACGTCTGCTGGTGTGCCCACTTGTTCCGGACGTCCTGCAGCTCCCGAACGAGGGTCCGCTCGGCGTTGCCGAGCGTCTTGCGGAACACGTCGTTCCAGGCCTCCCACATGAGCCGCAGGAGCGCGGCCGCGTCCCATTTCGCGAGCGGCTTGTCCGCGAGGAGGCGGTCTTCGCCCATGAGCCGGCCAGCCTGGGCGCGTGCCTCATCCTTGTAGACGCTCTTGAGCTCGCGCTCGATGAACGGGCAGAGGCCCTGCTTGAGCAGGTCCATGGCCTTGCCGACGCGCTCGTGGTTGGAAAGGGCCATGGTCAGTGCTCTGCCTTCTCTCCGAGGGTTGGGAAGGACGGCAGGGTCGCCTCTTCGACACCGGCCAGTGAGAGCGCCTCCGTCCAGAGCTTGTCGAAGACTGTCGAAGGAACGGTCGTGAACCCGTGCGCGAGGATCGACTGGTTCCTCGCAACAAGCGGCGACGTCGTGCCATTCAGCGCCGCGATCCGGAACTTCTCGCCGAGCGGGTCCTTCAAGGTCACGAGGAGCTCGTACGCGTCCTGCAGGCCGAGCTTGACGACGCCGTCACTTGCGCGCGATGCCCATTCTGTGCGGAGCGGTTCGGGCACGCGCTCGAGGGGAACCTTCTCGGTGCTCTCGATGCCATGGCCCTCTTTCAAGGCTACCTGGGCAACGGCCTCGATCGCGCGGTAGAGCCGCGCCACCGCGTCGTCGATGCGGCCCTCGTCGCGTCGGCGTTTCGCGTTCGCCAGCAGGTCGAGCACGTGAAGACGGCTCGGAGGTGCGGCCTGGCAAAGCTCTTCGAGGTGGCTGCACACGCGGTCGACGTCGGCACGAACACGTTCGCCCTTGGCTCCACCGAGCACCGCGCGCAGGTCATTGGCCGACTTCGCCACATTCTCGAGGTGTCCCTTGGCGGCTTTGTGATCGAACCGATCCCATGCGTCGAACGCCCTCGCGAGCTGTTCAAGTGCAGCCATCTCGCGCTTCCGATCCGGGCTCGTCACACGCTGCTTCGCCTCGGCGGCAACCTTCGCGGCAGCCAGCAATGCGTGCTGGTCGAACAGCACGACGAAGTCTTCGACGGCCTGGTGGCCGAGCGCGTCCCACGGGTTCGCCTGGAAGACGACTTTCTCTGCGCCGGACACCACGACGCCGACGCCGTCCTTGGTGCGTTCGCTGCCACCAACGTACGAGAAGGTGCACGTCCAGCGACGGGCCTGAAGGGCGATCGCCGCGGACATGCACTTGGTGCCGCCGGTGAAGTCGACGACGACCTTGAATTCCGGGCCGCGCGCGGCCCACTGCAAGACGTCCGGCGTCAACTGTCTGAGCCGGTCGAGACAGTTCGCGAGGTCCTGGCCGTCCGGCAGCTCGAGGAGGTCGTACCGTCCCGCATCGAGATCCACCCTTTCGGCGCGCGCCTTCGGAACGATCGTCGTCTCGACGTCGCCCTTCGTCTGAGGCGTGTGGACGAAGCGAACCTTCAACGGCCGCCAGTGCTTCAGCGCCGCGACCACCGGCTCGGGGCTGCCGCCGACGGTACAGATGAGGAGCGTGGGGCGGGACTCTGCCATCTACTTCCTTCCCTTCTTTTGCGGCGAAGCAGCGGCGGTTCCGGTCGGGAACCGGAACGCGATCTCCCGGGCAGTTATCGAGGCGACGACGAGCGTCAGGCGGTCCCCGGCCTTTGCGCTGGCTGGCACGTTGCCCGTGTCTTGAACGGGGCCGGTGAGGCCCGACAGCTCGTGTCTGGCCTTCCAGCCGCCCTTCTTCGTTCGCTCCTCGAGAAGCGTCGCCTCGACACGATCACCAGGCTTCGGAAGCGCGCCGGCCGACGGGGGCGCCATTCGCTGCACGGCCGACGACGAGTGCTCCTGCCCGAGCAGCCGCCCGTAATCAGCACTTGTCTTGCCGCCGATGCCCCAGCTCGCGAGCGCGTCCCGCAGCAGGCGTTCGGCCAGCTCCGTCCAATCCGCCGGTCCGGACAGCGCGAAGAGGAAGCGTGCGCCGGGACGCACCGTGAGAAATGCCACGGGGTTCGGGCTGTCGTAGTCGTTCGGCCAGCTTTCGCCCGACGAGTCGTAGTAGCCCTTCTGGTGGACCGTGAGCACGTCACCCGCGAAGGGCCTGTCATTCTCGCCTCCCTTCGGCATGTAGAGAGCGTCGTGAAACGTGATGAGGCCGGCCGACGCGCCCGCGTCGAAGCCCCGTTCGCGCAGGGCGCCGTCTTCCCGCGCATCCGGCGCGCCGAAGAGCGCCCGGTAGACCGCACCGGGTCCGCGCTGGATATGGCGATCATGCCAGAGCACTCCTTGGTACTCGGCCCGCGTGCGCTGGTCGCCCTCTTGTTCCCAGGGTTCGTGCTCCGGATCATCCGGTCCGTGGACCGCATCCACGTAGTGAGCCAGAAGCCCCTTGAGCGCCGAGCCCGGGATCACTGGAACGCCCCAGGTGTGATGAACGGTGAGACCCACGTCGGTTGCGCTCGCGTTGCCGTGTCCGATGAGCAGCCGGCTCGCGAGCACAAGCTCGAAGACGCGATCTGCCGGCGCGGAGAAACTCGCCTTCCAGCGCTGGAATGCCCGGGAATAGTCGGCGGGGACGGCGACCTTCGCGACGTCCGCCAGCCACCGCGCTCGGTCCCCGTCCGGCACCTTGCCGTCATTGCCGACGGGCGCCCAGGTTTCGTAGGCAAGGCCCAGGTGCTCTGGTGCTCCAGCCGTCTGGAGAACATTTCGGAGAACGTCGCGCACGGTCAACCCTCCTCGAAGGTCGCTTGCACGGCGCGCTTGAGCCACACCGCGACCTGGAGCATCTCGCGCGTGGCGATCATGTAGGCGTCCACGTCGAGCTCGCGCACGCGCCTCGCGAGGTCGTTCGCGGTTGCGCCCTCGAGGCCGGGCACGCCGGCGGCCGCGAGATGTCCGAGCAGGAGCTCTCCGCGCCCACCGAGCCGCTGAACCGCCGCGATCGCGGCGCACAGGCCGCTTCGCAGGATGTTGGCGCCGAGATCGTTGACCGCGATCTCGTAATCCTTCTGGTGCGCCTTTGGCACCTTGCCGACCGACTCGTAGGCGTGGAGCGCACGCCGCTGGTCACGCAGAAGGGGCTTCTGGCGTACTTCAGGCCTTGCCATGACCTCTTTCCTCTCGCGCGATGGGGACGATCCGGCACCGGCCACGCCCGGTCGTGGCCTTGCCGCCGAGTTGATGGAACTCTTCGCCGCCGAGCGCGAAGCCCAGGACCTCTTCGGGCATCATGTTGACGCCACGCCGGCGGCTCCGATCCGCGGCGAGGACGCCGATGAGCAGACTCTCCGGGGGAAGGCTTTCCTCGAGCCACAGAGCGCCGGGTGCGACGGTGCGCGTCTTCTCGTCCAGTCGGACTCGCGCGTCCACCTGGGTCGCCGTCTCCCAGAGGAATGCCATCGTGTCGTCGTCCACGACGGCGAAACGTTTCGTGAAGATGTCGTCACCGGGCGACGCGAGCGGCGCGAGCCTTCGCGCCCAGGCCGTCGCTTCTTTGGACTCCGCGGCGGGCAGGTCCAGATCCTCGAGGTAGAGCCGGCCCTGGTGGAGGCAGCAGCTTCCCTGGGCGAGATGAGCGCCGCGCCCTTCGATGCTGGGGATGGAGAGCTCAGGCTCCTCGAGGTCGCGCTTGGCGAGCGTGAGCAGGAGCGGCGACGTCGTCCACGCGAACGTACCGCGGAAGCTCCTCACCGGCAGCGCAAGCAGGCGCGCATCCCCGACGACGAGCGCACCGGCGTGCTCGCTCGCAAGGTCCTTCTCGGGGCCAAAGACCGCGAGCAACCTCTCCATGTCCGTGCCGCCGGTCTTACGCGCGTCCCGCAGCACGCCCTTGATCGAAGAGCCGGGCAAGAAGGGGATCCCCGTCGCCTTCATGCGCGCCGTCGGCAGGTCGATGACGTCCGCGGCGTGCCCGGTGCCGCAGTGGAGGGGAGAGAGCGCGTGTACCAGGAAGGGGCAAGTGTTCATACGGGATTGCCTCCTTGTCTGCTGATGAAAACCCCGCCGCCCTCGTAACGGCTGCGCCCGAGAACTAAGGGACCTTGTACGGACACGTTGAAGTGGAGCTGCACGCGTCCTTCGACACCGACCTTCGCGACGCCCTGGCACGCCATCACCTGCACGCGGGGCATGGGAAGGCCACGCCGTCGGCACTCCACGAGAAGGTCCATCGCGAGCGCTTCCTCTGCGGTGACACGATGAGCGTGGCGAGTCACTCGATAGGGAGTCACGCTCTCCCAGGTCTGCGAGCCCGCGAGCAGCGGATCGGTGCGTCGATCGACGCTGGTGGCGCGAAGTTTCAAGACGCCGTCCGAGCCCGCCCTCAGCTCGCGCATTTCCTGAAGCGCCCTGTCCAGAACAAGCAGATGGGTGCGCTCCTCTCTGCTGGGAACGCGCCGGTCGAGCACGTGCGGCGCGATGACGATGAGCCTCTCGCGGGGCAGATCGCACAGGAACGCCAGGTGCGAGCTTCTCTCCGCACGCGCGGAACCGCCGCCGGGTTCGTGACCGGAGAAGAACGTCGGAAGCGGCCGGCCGTCGAGCTCGACCTGGACCCTCGCCATGACGGCCCGGCGCAGGGCCCGCGCCATGCGCTGCGGATCCGGAACGCCTGTCAGGCCCGATTCGATCGCAAAGACGTGGATGCCCCTCGTCGTGGCAAGCGGCGCCAGCACACCTAGCCCCAGAAAGCGTCCATCACCGAGGGCACGTGGCGCCGAGACCGGCGCCTCGAAACGCAACTCGACGTGCCAGAGGCGCTCCTTCGCAAACCGCGTCCCTTCGGCAAACGCCTCGACGCGCGCTCCGCTCGCTTCATGGGGCTCCCGCTGAACGCGGATCGACTCCACGCCCGAGCGCACACCGGCGTGGCGCAGCGCATGGCACACCGCAGCGGCCGCCCGCGCCTGCTCCTCGGCACGCTCCTGCCCCGCCTTGGCCTCGTCGCGCTTGCGCGCAGGGTCGATCCGCCGGCGCCGCGCATCCTCTGGCAGCGCCGCAGGCGTCACCGTCCGCCAGACGCGGTGACGACCGTCGCCATCGAGACCATAGTGGCGCAGGAATGCTTCGTCATCGGTCCGGACCAACGCTGCGTGGACCTCCCCTGTCTCCGCGTCGGCCACGTCAAGGCCGGAAAACGCCCAGTGCACGTCGGCCGCGCGGACCGGACAGGACGCCGGCACCTCGACCAGCACGCGTCGGATGTCATGGTCGGCGTGGACGTGCCCGATGGATGGCAGCGGAATGATGCGCACGCGGTCCTCGGACGGGCCGTCATTCGTGCCGTCGGGCTTGCGGCCCACGAGCACGCGCTCGATATCGGGCGCGCTCTCGGGCAACGCCGCCTTCAGGCGCTCCAGCGCGGTGTCGCGAAGCCGAACGACGAGCGCAACCACGCGGGTCAGCGGCCAGGGCGCGAAGGCAGATTCCGCGGTCGGGTCTCGAAGCTCGTAGAGCTGCCGCGACGGCGGACTGTCGTACGAGACGAGTCGAAACCGGGGCCTGGGCGGCAGCCGGAAGACGACGCGCAGCGCTCTGCCGTCCTTCACGAAGCGGAAGCGCTTTCCGAAAGCTTCGTGGAGGTCGTCGAGGCTTTTCAGCGAACCGCGACAGGGGGCGTGAAGCGTCGTCCCACTCCTCCCGGCGGCCGGGCGGAACCAGCGCCCGGGGTGCCGGTCGACCAGATGGTCGAGCTCTCCGTCGTCGAGGACCTCGCCCCAAGCCCACGCCATGTCGACACCCCGCCCGAGCTGGTAGAGGCGTTCGGCCAGCGAGCGGATCACACGCGCGTGCTGCTCGTCCGCTGTCTGTCCCCCGAGCGACCACGCGTACAGAAACGGGATGGTCGCGTCGAAGAAGTAGGGCCGGAAGGTCTTCGTGGCGGTGCGAATCTTCGCCATGCGGAGCGGGTCGCCTGCAATCGCGTCGCTGTCGTTGTTTGGCATGTAGAAGAGGACGCCTCGGGGAGCCCGCCACGCCGGCGGCGCCGCCACGAGCGGCGGTTCCTGCTGCTCGAGCCATCTGAGCGCCTCTTTCTCGGCATCGCCCATGGGGCCGCCGAGCGCCGCTCCCGCCACGAGCGCCTGAAAGAGACGAGCGGGCGAGGGCGGCCAATCGCCCTCGCCATGGTATCGCCCGTCGTGCAGGCGCACGTGAAGAACGAGCGTTCTCATGACTTCTACCCCGGCTGCGCGGTCTCCTCCTCCGCAGCCTTCTTCTCGAGCAGCTTCTTGGCCTCTTTGAGATCGAACTCGTACCTGAGCTCGGGCGCCTTCCCTTCCTCTTTGGGCCACTTGCCGTTGAACACGTCCGGCCACTTCTTGCGGAAGTGCTCAGCCGCCGCTGTGGCGTACTTCGCGATCGCATCTGGCTGCAGATCGATCGCTTCCGGATCACCGCGCCGCGGCACCTTGTGCCAAGTGTCGCCGTTCTCCGCATAGCGAAGCAAGCAGCCTTCACGGAGAAAGAGCTCGATATCGGCCGTTGCGGCCCTGAGCGCGAGACCAAGGAGGTACTTGCGAATCGCGGTCGTCTCGCCGTCGTTTTCCCCGCGGAGGCCGCGAAGCGCGACGAGGTTCACGGTCACCTCGCGCTCGATCGCACCGCTTACCCTGACGCCGCCGAGGACACGGGCCTCCGGATTTGGCGAGCCGTCCCGATACTGTTGGAGCTTGGTCTTGCGAAACGTCGCGGGCGCGTCCGCAAGGCCTTTCTCTGACAGATCTGTCTTTTTCGCCTTTGCTTCCTTCTTGAGCTCCTCCCGCTGCCCTTCATCCAGCAGCTTCCAGATGGAGTTGAATTGCGCCGCCGCGTGGAGGGGCTCGACGTGCCAGGCGCGGATGATCGAGCGCACGAGACGCGGGCGCTTCTCACCCGTATCGCCGCGCGAGTCCCAGACGCCGAAGACGAGCGACGTCGGGGCGATGGCGCAAAGCGGCCCGGCGTCTCCCTTCTGGAGCTTCTTGAAGGCAGGCGCGACCAGCTTGCGCAGCTCGGGCGACGACTGGACCACCGCATCCGCGGCGCGGTGGGCGAGGTCGAGCAGCGAGCGCGTGACGTCGCGCTTCTTCTTGCATTCCTTGTTTGCCTTCTTCGGATCACCGACATTCTCCTGGCAGGCCTGGCACTGACCGCAGGCTTCCTGGCGAATGACGATCTCGATCTGCGGGACGAGCCAGTCGCTCGCGGCCTTCGATTCCGATTTGAAGATCGGCTCGAGCCGATTGGCCTGCGATCCCACGCTGTCGATGGTCGCGACGCAGGTGCCGTCCGACAGCGTGTCGATGTTGTAGCCGATATCGGCGTACGTCGGCGGGAAGATGATGCCGCTCTCCTCGACGGGCAGGAGCCTCTGCCTCAAACGCAGCGCAACCGGGCCGTCGGATTTCGTGGCCCAGTCGTTGAGAACCCTCTCGTTCACCTGCAGCACATCGGTGGCATTGCTCATGGGTAGGTCTCCTCTTCTGCGAACGTGACAATCTTGTTCTTACCCGCGAGGTCGAGCGTGAACCGGAAAATTCGGATCGGCACGCCTACTCTGGCGCCTCCGAGCGCTGGTCGCGCGAGCACCGGTGGCAACAAGCCTTGCCAGGCTGCGTAGCGCACCTCGCGCGTTTCGAACTCGTCGGGGCGAGCGTGCTCGAGGCCGATCGCCGCGAGCATCTCGACTACGGGCGAAGCCTCGACTCGGTGTCCATTCTCGTCAGGGGAATAGCCCGCGTCGATCGTCGTCCAGGCCTTACGAGCGTCGAACTTGAAGCTGCTGCCGCCGAGCGGCTTCGTCTGACCCAACGGGTCACTCGTCAGCTCATTTCGGCGCTCGGACCAGAGTGTCTTCACACCACCGAGCATCTGCTGGGCGATCGCGGCGCTGCGTTGCTGGCCCGCGAATAGCTTGAACGAATTGCGCGACGACGCGTCGCACCAGTGCGAGACATCGAGAACGTGACCGTTCCACTCGAGCCGCAGCGGGAGAGCCGAAGGGTCCGTTTTGTCCGCGGGGAATGTCGCGACCAACCGCACCGGACCGTCGCCCTTCGGCTCGTTCACCTCGTCCTTGGCGGGCTGCTTACTCGGCTTCTTCTTGTCCTCGTCCACATAGCCTTCCGGCGCGAGCCGCTCGCAACGCGCCTCGGTCAAGAATTCGAGCACGGCGGCCATCGGGCTCGCCGTACCAGCTGCGCGGAGCTCGAACCGCGTTTGGGTTTCGTCGGACCAGTCGAATCCCCCCTCGGCATCGCCGAGCAGAAGGTCCGCCGCCTCCAGGAAGCCCATGCAGGCAAAGACCTGCCCGGGGTTGAAGAGATCCACCGGAATCGAGGCCTGCGCCATCACATGCCTCCTTCGGCAGCAGTGCGCTCATCATTGTCGCGCGACGCCTGCTGGTCTGCGGCCCGCAGGAGCGCCTCCCACCAGGCCAGTCCCCACGGTCCCCAGCGCGCCTGCAAGCGGGCGAAGCGCAGGGCGATCTCGGCGGCCTTTGCCTCGAGCGCGGAGGGCGGCGCGTCGTCGCAGCCGCTCGTGTCGATCGCCGGCCGCGCAAAGCCGTGGTGGGCCGCGATCAGGTGAAGCACGAGATCGCGGTGCTCCTCCGGGAGCTTCCGAATCCGCTCGTCGTTCTCGATCCGAAGGAGGGACCCGAGCTCATGCCGGTAGCCGTCGAGCATGCGGTAGTCGATGGGACCTTCGGTCTTCGCGTAGACGCCGTCTTTCGGCGCATGGAACGCGCGCTGCCATCGGGTCGCGCGCTTGCCCTCGTCGTGAAGGCGCGCGGCGAGTGCAAGCGCCTCGGCCAGCGCATCGTCCAGGCCAAGCGCCATCGCAAGGCGGCGAGCGCGCGCCTCTGTCCATAGCGCATGCTCGTCGAGGAGCTGCGGACGCGCCGCCGAGCGATCCTCCTCCGTCGCTGCGATACTTCGCCACTTCTCGACGATGAGCCAGCGAGTCGCCTCGCCGTCCTCCGTCACCACCGATGGGAAGCGGAATCGCTCGCGCCAGTTCTTGTCGCGGGGCACGCTGACGGACGCTTCGACTCTTCGCACGCGGAATCCGACCGCGCCTTCCGCAAGCCATTCCTGACCATCATCGGCCGTCCGGGGCGGCGCGTCCTCGCCATCATCCAGGAGCCCATCCCGCAATCCCGCGAGGCGCGCGTCGACAACCAGCGTGGCGTTCGCGAGCAACCTGTCCAGCTTCTGCTTGTCCTTGTCTTCGCGAGGAGAAAGCTCCTCGAGCTTCAGGACCCTCCGCACCCCTCCGTCGGGATCGAGGGCGAAGGCCACGGGGTCCTTTGCGGAGAGCTGAAGCCCGCTTGCTGCGCCGTCCTGCGTCGCCTCCCTCCTGAGCTTCTCGAGAGTGCTCTGGGCGCGAGCGGCGAGCCACTTCACGACGTGATCCGTCTGGGTTTCAAGGATCTCGCTCGTGTGCGGGGGCGCGGCTTCGAAGAAGCGCTCCACCTCCTTCTCCCGCGGCGCCGGGCCCCCGGCGCGAACGGGAAGGTGCCATCGCCACACAAGCGCCGTCTGTGGATCATCCTGAGTCCAGCCGCGCAGCCATGGCTGGATGACCGGGCGTCCCGTGTGCTTCTCGATCGACGTCATCGCCCAGGCGTCGAGAAGAGGCCGCGTCAACGCGGGGCGCAGAGGCTCGGGCGTTGTCGCCTCACGGAGAATCCTATGCAGGTCCTTCTCGCTTGCAGCGCGCGCCTTGAGCTCCAGCAGGGCGCCAGGACTTGCGTCGTGAACTCCGTTGTCGACCTTGCGAAGCTTCTTGATCGCCTCCAGGCGGCATTGCTCCGACTCCCATCCCTCGATGGCACTCAGCTCTTTCGAACTGGGTTTTTCACCATGTTTCCGCTTATCGAGCGCCTGCTGGACCTTCTCGTCCGGCTTTATCCGCGCGATGACGACGACGCCCGCATCCCCCTCACCGCGCCGATTGACGCGTCCGAGGCGCTGGACCATCCGCTCCCACGCGACGAGATCGCAGACCATGTGATCGGCATCGAGGTCCACGCCCACTTCGCCGGCCGAGGTCGCGAAGAGAAAGACGGGGACGCGATGTTCCACCGTGCTTCCCGCGATGAAGCCCAGGCTCTTCAACCGCCCTGTCGCGTTCCCGCGTTCGAATACGCGCCGGCCCCCGACGAGGAGTTCAGTCTCGATGTTCACCGCAGGCTTGCCCGCGTTCTTGGTGCCCTTCGCCAGCTTTTCGACTGCCGCTTTGGCCTTCTGCGCGACATCACGGCTGTCGCTGTAGACGAGGATCCGCACCGCCCTCTGGCCGTTGTCTGCCAGGGTCCAGGCGTGGCTGGCCAGCGCGTTCTCGATTTTCGTGCTCTCGGGGAGCGCTTCTATCCGAAGAAACTTCTTTGCGTTCAACCGCTTCTTGACCACCTCATGCTCGAAATCTCTCGGCGTGAGACCCATGACGTCTTCGCCCCTCGTCCGCGCGGTGGCCGACAGCGCGATCACGTGGAACGTCGGAATCAGAGCCGAACAACGGTTGTCGCTCGGGCGAAGGCTGGGTTCCGTCGCGACCGCCTGCAGGAGGTGCTCGAAGGGCGGGACGAGGTGCGCTTCGTCCAGCACGACGAGCGTATCACTGCCAAGCAGCGCCGCGTGGTAGGGGCGCATCTTGCGCGAGACGCCATAGCCCTCGAAGAGAAGGCGCGAGCCTACCATGTCCACCGTGCCGACGATGATCGCAGGCCCCGTGGGATCCTCGAGCCACTCGCGATTGTCGACGTACTGTCCGCGCAGCGTCGAGATCGGCAGCGGACCTGCAAGGCCGAGATGTTGCTTCGCGTTCGCGTTCATGTCTAGCCAGTCCCGAAGCCGCTCTGCCTCGGTCGTCGCCTGATCGACGACCGCGCGGCGATCGACGACGTAAACCAGGCGACGAGGGAGCTTGGCCCCCATCGACCGCGCCATCAGCCAGATCGCCATGACGGAGGTCTTGCCCAGGCCGGTCGGAACATCAATGGCTCGGGGAATCTCCGCTTTCAAGAAGCGTTTGAGAAGCTCCTCCTGCCACGGAAAAGGTGTCTGGCCCGTGAAACCGAGCGCAGCAACAAGTTGCGCGTTCACTTCACCGCTCCTTGCCGAGCACGCATTTCGGCACCGATGGGATTCCACACGCCCGGCACGACCCGCCCGAACCCTTCCTCGGTGCGCTCGCCGAGCGCCGCAAGCCACAATGCGCGAGCATCGGTCTCGTCGAACGAATCCCCGTCACGTCGCTCGAAGAAATACACCGCGCCCGGCGCCACCATGCGCGAGGTCGGCTTGGGTGCATTGGCCGCCATGTCCCAGCCCGACACGTGAATGGGCCGCGATACGAACGCCGCCCGCAGGCTCACGTCGTGGTCGATCCCGGGCAAGCGACCGCTGTACGTGCCATCGATTTCTTCGAAGCCGTCAGGCAACCATCCCTTCTCGAAGCAGAGTGGCGTCACAGCGACGACTCGCAGGCCCTTGCTCGGCGACCTGAACGCTTCGAGCAGCGGCGGAGGCGGCTCGAACAGGTCCGCGGGCAGCGATTCCACGCGCGCCAGACGCGCGTCCGAACCGAGCGTCGCCACGCCGGGGAGAGCGCCATCCGGGAGCGTGACCTCGACGCCGATCGCCCACTCGGCGCTCCGATCGAGCGTCTCGATGACGTCGTGCGAGAAGAGAACGCCGTCGTCCGCCGTGAGCTCCTCGGGGCGGATGCCGACGTGCACTTGAACCCGCCGTTCCATGGCGAGCCTGGATTCACGATCCCGAACGGGCACGGATCGCCCGGCGAGCCAGGCCGAGAAGTCCTCGCGGCTCCACCATCGCGGAGGCGCGAGCGGCTTGCCGACGCCGTCGAGCACGGGCCGCATCAGACCTTCGCGAGGCTCGTCGTCGTCGCGCCCGAGCGTGGGCGCGAGGGGCTGGACTGGTTCGAGCCGATGCACCTCGATGCGCCCGTCGAGCCAGAGCGCGTCCTGCGGAACCGGCCAGGTCGTGTCTTCCACGCGCCACTCCACGCCATGCTGCCGCCGGAGCACCAGCGTTCGTCCAAGCTGGATCACCGCCGTGCGCGTACGCCAGTCGTTGGGGCCGAAGAGGACATCGCGCCTGGTCTCCTCGCTTCGCCCCCAGGCGGATCGCAGGGCACCGAGGATCGTGGACGGCCACGGCCAGTCGAGTCCATGCCCTCGCCCCGAGGCGCTGGTGTGCCAGCCCCGGCCGTCCTTGCAGAAGAGGCCGTCGCGCGGGACGAGGGCCAAGCGTGCGGTCGTCGTCATGCGGCCGCCTCCTCGCCGCGCCGCCGCTCCCGAGGCGCCGCCTGCGCGAACGTCCGGGCGATCAACATGCGCGCCACCCAGGCGCGAACGCCGGCATGCAGCGCCGCGTATCCGGTTGCCTCATCGAGCACGAGGCCGGCATCCCCGGGCCGCAGGGCTCCGCCCTCGACCCGGGCGAGCGAGCGCCTGACCTCCAGCGCGAGCACGCGGGCCCACCCACCCGCGTCCCCTTCGCCAGGTTTCGGCAGGCGCGCGAGGGTGCTCGCGATCTCGTAGACCTTGCGCAAGGAAAGACGGTCTCGAAGCAAGTCGACGGCCGCGGTGAGCAACAGAACGGGATCGTCGCTCCATGGCGCGCGCCAAGACCGCGTGCCTCCCGACCGCTTGTCAACGATCACCGCGAGCGCGTTGCGGTCGCGTTTCGCCTCGCGCTCCGCTTGCCGCCCGAGGGCCAGCAGATCGCCCATGCTCTCCATGACGTGACCGATCCCGAGGCCTACCGACAGCGTCGGTCGCTCTTCGGCCGCGATGGACTTGCAGGCGGGGGCCATCGCATCGGCAAAGCTCTTGCGGAGATCGTCCGCGCACGAGAGGGCTTCCGGCAGGGGCAGGAACGCGAGCACGTCGTCCCCGCCCGAGTAGATGAGGACTCCACGATGCTCTTGCTCGACGACTCTTCGCGCTTCGCCAGCGAAGGCCGCGAGCGCCGCGGAGAACGTGCGATGCTCCGCGGCGGAGCCTAGCCCGTCGATCGCCTTGCCCATGTGGTCGCCATCGGCGACGAGGCACGCGACGTAGGGATACGGCTCCGACACCTTGCCGAGAATCGGCTGCACGTACCGCCGGCCCCACGACTCTGCATCGCCGTCGAGTCCTTGCTCGTCGAACACCGCTCGCCAGCGGCTCGCGAGCAGCACGCTCGCGTCGAAGGGGAACGGCCTCGCGCACGGCAGGTCCTCGCGCGTGACGCAAGAGACGCCGGCCCTGCGACACGCCTCGCGCAGCCCGTCGAGTTCCGACGGGGCCACGCGGCTCGCAAACTCCACCCACGATGCAAGCGCGACGTTGACCACCGGCACGAACTGGTCGGGCTCGCCGCCGGCGCGCTTCACGAGGCCGATGGCATCGAGCTGCTCGCCGTCCGCGATCCGGTACTTGCGAACGAGATTGGCCTGGCGTGACTTCGACGGCAGGAGCACGGTCTCTCTCGCGCCGTCGAGGCTCGACTTCGGCACGCAGCCACGCCCATGCCGCCATGCGCCGAAATCGCGCAGCATCTTGCGACCGGCGATGGCCTGCTCGATCTTCCGTCGCGTCTCGGCGTAGTCCCCGAGCGGCAGCCAGCTCGCCGCGAACTCGACGAATGTGTCCACCTGCTCGGCCCACACGGCGTCGACATCGGAAGCCAAGAGGCCGGTGCACTTGGCTTTCACGGGCCCTGCCAGATCGTCTCGCCAGTACCGCATGACCGCCTCGCGCACGCTGCGCGCAAGCTTCTGCGGGTCAACATCCGCTGGAACCTCCGCGAGGAGCTTGTTCGCGACGTTCTGGGGAGGCGTTCCGTCCGTGCGCACCGGTGCGAGGCAGGGCGAAAGCTCCGCGTCTCCTTTCTTCAGTGCCGGGAAGATGAGCTCCGCGCCGCCATCGACGAGCGCGCGCGCGGCAGCACGAGCCAGCTCCGAGAGCAGGTGGCTCCCATACCAGAGATCGCGCGTGCGGCGCGCCTGCGCGATGAAGTCCTGGACGGGCCCGAGCGTGACGAGGAGCAGGTGAGCGGTCATGGGGCCACCACCGTCGTCTGGTACCTGGCGTGCAGCCAGTCGAGAAACGCCTGGCGAAGGCTCTGCTTGTTCGCGAGCGCCGAGAACCGCGGCGTGTCGCCAGGGGCGACGAGACGATCGAACGGCGCCTGCGAGTTGTTCACGTCCCGGAGGATTACCTCGCCCCTGGGATAGGCGCGGTTCAGCCAGAGCGCGCACGGGACGAACATGCCGTCGGCGAGGGGCAGCGCCTTCACGATGAGCGGGCTCGCGAGGCGGTCGTGCTCCTCGAACTCGCCCGGCCGATCCTTCTTCGGTGTCCGCCAGCGGAGCTCGAACGGACCAGGCTCATCGAAGCGGCTGCCGTCCCGCGCCTTCGTCTGGAACTGCCCGATGATGGGGAGACCGAAACCTGCTCGCGGCCACACGGCGGTCGCGTTGTGGCGGGGCGCATGCGCGCTCGCCTTGCGTTTGATGTGGCGGATCTTGTCCGCTTCGGGCCAGTTCGAGATCGACGGCCGCTGGGGCTGCGGCTTGCCGGCGCCCGGCTCTCGTGCCCGGTTACCCTGCTGGCCGCTCGTGCCCTGCCGGAACTCCTTGAGCCAATCCAGCGCTGTCGTCCACGCCTTCATCGCGTCGTGCTCGGCCCTGCCGACCTGGAGCGCCGCACCGCCGAGCCACGGCGCGTCGCCAGGCGCTCCCGCCGGCGAGGCGAGGACGTCGAACCCGAAGCGGTCGTTGATGGCGTCGCGCGTCGCCTTGGACGGCAACCATGAGCTGAGATCGTCCAGAACCCTGAGGCTCCCGAGCCCGCGCCGCGTACGACCGCCGTAGCCGCCGAACAAGATCCACGCCCGAAGCGCGTTACTGGCTTCGGTCTCGCAGATCGTGGCAGCCATCAGCGTGAGCCGGAACTGCGTCCCGGGCATGCGGCGGGGCGCTGGCGGCGTGCTCGTCTTTTTCTCCTCGCGGGCGGGCCAGAGCGCGTATGCGCCCGGTGTCGCCTTGCCGTCCTTCGAGTCGTAGAGCCGGATGTCGCTGCTGTCGATCGCGCCGGTTCGCTCGACGTCGATGCGGATCTCGACGGCGGAGCGACCACCCTTGTCCGTCGCGGCGCGGCCCCACAGCTCGCTCTCGCGTTCGTACAGGTCCTTGGCACTGGGGTGCTGCGCCGCGTACAGCGCCCGCCACCAGAAACGCAGGTGCCCGCGCACCGTGGCTGCCCGAATGACGTCAACCTCATCGACCGCTCGGGTCTGGGTACTGCCTCCGAGAATCGGGGTGACCACCTCCAAGCGAACGCTGATCTCCCGTACCTCCGGCCCGCCGCGCGCCGCGCGCATCTTCGCGGCCGGAAGGCTCGCATAGGAAGGGGCTCGCGGCAGGGAGCGCCCGGGGTGCTGGGCCGCCGCATCCGGAGCGCCATCCTTGGTCTGCTCGCTCATGCCTCGCCTCCCTCAAACATGGTCGTCTGCTCGGCTCGACGCGGGCCGCTCTCCCGGGCGAGCCGTGTGATCTCGGGCCAGCTCTGCACGAGGGCGTTGTAGCGGAGCGCTTCCTGCGCGCGTTTCCTGCGCTCGGAGACGGTGTAGAGCCGGTAGGCGAGCTCGCGTGCAACCTCGGCGCGCGCGGCCGCGGCGCGCTCGCCGCCGGACTCGAGGACGCGGATCAGGTGATGGACCATCTCCCAGACCGTCAGGCGGCCGTCCGTCGTGGGATCCCAGTCGTCGGGCAGCTCGTCGGGAGGAAGGAGCCGCACCTTGCCGCGTTTCGACGACACGATGCCCGCCTCGACCATGCCGCCGACGCTCGTGTTCTTCGCCTTGGAGAGCGTCTCGGCGACGCCGTACTCGCCCTCGGAGAAGCCGTGCTGCTCGAACCAGGCGAGCGCCCAGCGGCTGTCGGCGTCGAAGTCGCCCTCCTGCTCGGCCAGGACCTCGTCGAGCACCTGGTTGATGAGCGCGAGCGCCTCGCGCACCGGCACGGGCTTGCCCTCGGCGTCGAGCACCTTCGCGTAGCGCGTGTAGACGGCCATCCCGGGCCCAATCGCCGCTTGCGCGAGGTCCACGGGCGCGATGTTGCTGCGTTGCAGGTGCGCAAGCGCCGCCGGCAGCTCGCTCTTCAGCGCGGTCACAAACTCGCGGCGCGTGGCGATCGACGCATTGGCCGGGCGTGGGCGGCACACGAGGACCACCGAGGTCGCCAACGAGTTACGGCCGACGTTACGCAGTCCACCAGCCTGCTCCGTCCTCACGGGCCACGTCCCCACGACCGAAAAGCCTTCCTCGATCACCGCGGAGAGGAATCTCTCCCAGCCAGTCGATACGACCCCTTCTGCTTCGGACTCGCTTTGTTTGAAGGCGTAGAAAATCGCGACTGGAATCTCGGGCAATGCCCGCTTTCGAATCTGTCCGATGGCTTGACGCATCCATCGAAGAAGAAGTGCTCGGCCGCCTCGCGCCCACCATGCCTGGCCGGATCGGCGACGAGCTCGTCAGCCTTCGGAACGAGGACGGTTGACATGAGCCCCGGGAGAATTCTCTGGAGCGAACGGCGCAGCCACACGTAGAAGAGATCGGACAGGTCCGCATACGGGATATTGTCGAAATAGGGTGGGTCCGTGCAGACCACAGCGGCGCTTTCCGCCGAAATCGCGCGCGCGTCCCCCTGGAACGCGCTCCCTGGCCGACCGCTTCCCAGGTGCTCTACGGCGCTCGCGGTGAGCTCGACGCCATCGAGGAAGTTGCCAGTGCTCGACGAAAGCGGGTTGCCCTCGGCGAACTCCCAGGTCATCGGGACCGCAGACAGCCGGATGAGACTCTCAAGGTTCTCACGGATCGTGTGCCAGATACTGAACGCGGTCCACCGGTCGTGCCGTCGGCTGACCGCCATGCCGAGCAAGACGGCCACCGCGTCAGCGTAGGCGGTCGCACCGTCGCCGCCTTCTTCAAGCGGCGCGCCGCATTCGAGACCGGAGGTGATCGCGTCCTCGAGCACCCTGGCACGAGCCTGCTCGACCAGCGATGCGAGGGCGTCGAGAATCGTGAGCTGGCGTGGCGTGAACAGGCTCGCGTGGGTGGTGTAGCCGTAATTCTGGACCCGAAAGCCGAGCGCCTGTGATGGCAGGGCAGTGCTGGGGGCGCCGTCGGGTGGCGGAATGTCGGCCGCCGCTTTGTGATCCGGTGTTGCTGGCAGGTAGATGCGGGCGTGTCCTGGATCCGCAACAATGCTGATTAGACTGCAACCGATCGAACCAGCGCGACCGTGCGCACGTATTGAATTCGCCGAGATCACGGCGCCGCTTAGCAAACAGCGGAAATCACCCCGGCCAACCTTAGTGCCAGCTTCGATGGTCACTGCGTCGCCGGGCTCCCCGACGCGTACTTCGAACCACCACGTCCCCTTCCGGCGGTCGACGATCGGTTCGAGCCAAGCCAGCTTTCCAGGTTTTTCTTGCAGAGCAAGTAGCTCGCGATGATGGGCACACAGACACCGCTGAATGCGGGGTCTGGGCTTGGAACCGTCCGCGCCCACAGCCACGCAAGCACCGTGAGCTTCTGCCCGACGAGCGGCTCGAGGTCCGGCCGCTCCTTCGCCATCTCCTTCGTGATCTCGATCTTCGGGTAGAGGTGCCCGATGCGCTTTTCCGCCTCGTCGCGCATCCACTTGCCGTAGTAGCGCACGTCCTCGGCCAGGCCCTGCGCGCCCTTCCACTCGCGCGCGAGCAGCGTCTTCTCGCTCCGCGACTCGGGGTTCACCGGCGGCCTCCCCGCGAACCTCGGCGGGATCTCGATCATCGCCTTGTTGATCAGCACGGCGACCGGGTTCAGATCGCTCGCGTAAGCCTCGAGCCCGAGCCGCTGCGCCTCGAGCGGCAGGGCCCCGCCGCCGGCGAAGGGGTCGTGGAAGGCCGGCAGCCTCTTCCGATCGAACAGCTCCTTCGCGCGTGGATGGTCGACGTTCTCGGCGCACGCCCGCCGCCAGCTCTGCCAGATCTCGGCGCGCGCCCGCTCGAGCACCTCCTCGTTCGTGGTGTTCTCCCACTGCACGAGGTCCTCGATGATCTTGAAGAGGCGCTGGCGCTCCTTCTCCTGCGCCTTCTCGGTGGGGAACAGATCGGGATTCGCGGACGGGTCGTCGACCATCTGCGCGAAGATCACCGCACGCGCGGCCGCCAGCGGCCGCCGCGCCCACCACAGGTGCAGCGTGGAGGGGTGGCCGTGGCGGATCGACTTCTCGCGCGCGGAGGCCTTGTTGATGGCGTCGAGCGGCAGCGCCACCTCGATGAGCTTCTTCTTCAGAGCGCTCTCCACCACGGCGCCGCCAGCACGCGCCGCGTCAGGGGAAAGACCTCGTCTCCCCCGTAGAGGAGGAGACCTCCGTCGCTCCGGTCGGCATACTCGTCGAGAAAGGTCTCGAGGCCCCTCGCATCTGCCGGACGAACGTGCACCGCCGTCTTCACCTCGATGGGCAGCAGGCGCCGGGGCGTCTCGATCACGAAATCGACCTCGGCCCCGTCGGCCGTCCGCCAGTAGAGCACCTCGGGCCGAGGCGTCGCGAGGTCGCGCCACGCGAGCAGGTCGAGGAGCACGAGATTCTCGAGGTGCGCGCCGCGGGGCTCCGATTCGCCGCTCAGATGAAGCGCGAGCGCCGTGTCGCACCAGTAGAGCTTGGGCGCCTTGATGAGCCGTTTCGTGCGGTTGACGGCGAAGGCCGGGAGCCGCACGGCCAGGTAGCTCGCCTCGAGCACGTTCAGAAAGCGGTGCACCTGCGGCTGGCTCACGCCCACGTCGCGGCCGAGCTCGGCCTGATTGAGCAGGGCGCCCACGCGCAGGCACGCGGCCTGGGCCAGGCGGCGGAAGTCCGCCAGGTTCTCCACCGCGCGCAGCTCCGGGAGGTCCCGCTCGAGATACGTCTGGACGTACCCCGAGAACCAGAGCGCGCGCTCGTCCGCGCTCGCGAGGTCGTGCGCGGGCACGGGAAACCCGCCCCGCCGCACGGCCTCGCGCCAGTCCACCGGCCCGGCGGCGAAGTCGGCCAGCACCTCGCGCCACTTGCCGAAGCGCGTCGCGAGCAACTCCCGCCACGCGCCGGTGCGCCCCGCTCCGGCGAGCTCGCCGGCCGTGAGTGGCCACAGGGTGACATACGTCGCGCGCCCCGCGAGCGTCTCGCCGATGCGTCGCAGCATGAGCAGGTTCGCCGAACCCGTCAGGACGAAGCGGGCCGGCCGGCGCGGGCGCTCCCGGTCCACGGCCCGCTTGATCGCGATCAGCAAGTCCTTCGCGCGCTGGACCTCGTCGAGCACGAGCGCGGGCGCGCGCGCCACCAGCGCCTCGGGGTCGGCCTCGGCCTGGAGGCGCGTCGTCAGGTCGTCGAGAGTCAGATAGGGCCGCGCGGCGAGGGCCGGGTGCGTCCGGACGAGAGTGGTCTTGCCGGTCTGCCGCGCGCCCAGCAGGACGACCACGGGCGTCACCCGCAGCGCTGCCGCGAGCGCCCCGGCGGCGGCGCGGGGCAGCAGGGGAGGCGTGGACGACATTTCCACGTCGGCATGATAATCATTCCGCGGAAGTATAGACAATGGGCGCCATCCGGAGGGCGCCCCAGTCACCTCGGCGCCTCCGCTCGCGCGAGCAGCTCGGCGAAGTCGTAGTTCACGCTGGTCACGCCGAAGTCGGGCTCGCGCAGCCTGCCGGTGCGCCCGTCCTTGCTCTCGATGTCGTAGCCGAGCTTCTCGGTCTCACGGTCGACCGGGTCGAACCCGAGCTGGCGCTCGACCTCCATCACGATGGCCCGGGCGCGGGCGGCGACGGCCTGCGTGTCCCCGAGCGTCGCCGGCGACGGCAACGGGCGCCCGGTCATGGCGCAGAGGAGCCCCATCGGCACGACGATGAGGCCGCCCAGCACCACGGGCGGCAGCGCCGACACCTGCGCTTCGAGGTCGAGCTGCTCCATCCGCTTCTGAAGCCGCCCCTGGAGGTCATCCGCCCGGCGGCGCGCCTCCTGCGAGTTGAGCCGGAAGCCCGTCTTGCCGGCCTGCTCCTTCAGCCGGAGCTCCTCGGCGCGATGGTCCCAGTAGGCGATCTCCTTCGTGAGCCGGTCCTTGACGGCGGCACGCGCCTTCTCGATCCACTGAAGGCGCCGCCCCCGCACTTCCCCGAGGTGCTCGGGCACGACGTGCGCGATGGCGTGCCCGAGCGCCGTCTGCTCGAGCTCCCGCGTGATCCACGCGCACTCGCTGCGGTCGAGGATCGCCTGGACCTGTGGCTCGTCGCCCTCGAGTGGGCGGTAGTCCAGGTAGGGCGCGTAGTGGAGGTGCCGTGCATGGCCCGAAGCATCGAGCTCGACGTACAGCATCCGCTTCGAGATGGTCCGCCGCTCGCCCGTGCGGGTGAGGCTCGCGTCCTGGATGGCGTGCTCGAGGTAGAAGAGCACGCGCGGCGACGTTCCCGGGTCGCGCTCGTCCACCAGCACGGTTCCTCGGCGCAAGAGGTCCCGGTGGCGTTCGAGCACGAGGTCGAGCGTGGCGTCGAGCAGCGGGTGGCCCGGGCAGACGAACGCCGCGAGAGGCTGCCCCTGGGGAGCGATGAGCGACTTCTCGAAGACGATGCGCTCGTACCTCGGCAGCACGGGCTCGCCGATGCCGACGAGGCGGTCGCGGTTCCGCACCGGCGCCGGGACGTGGCTCACCTCGTAGCGGCGGGGCTCGCGCTGCCGAACGGTGCCGCCGAGCTGCTTGAAGGCCTCGAGGAAGAACGACTCGACGTAGTGGGGCTGGAGGCGCCGCGCCTCGGCGCGCTCCATGTCCTCGCGCACGCGCTCGAGCCGGCTCGCGTCCATCCCGTCGTGGACGAGCGCGCGCTCTTCGAGCAGGTCCTGGATCTTCGTCCGGTCGACGGCGTTCGCGATCACCCGCGTGAGGCGCGCGCGCACCTCCGGCTTCTCGCCGTACCGGATCGCCTCGATCAAAAGCTCGCGCAGCGGCCGGCCCTCGAACTGAAGCTTGCCCAGCACGTCGAACACCTGCCCGCCGAGCGCCGTGCGCGCCTCTTCCAGCTTCTCGAGCAGCGTGTGGTAGACGTCCCCCTCGCGCGTCTCCGCCGCGACGAGGTTCCAGAGGTGGCAGACCTCGGTCTGGCCGATGCGGTGGATGCGTCCGAACCGCTGCTCGAGCCGATTCGGGTTCCACGGCAGGTCGTAGTTCACCATGAGGTGCGCGCGCTGGAGGTTGATACCCTCGCCGGCGGCGTCGGTCGCGATGAGCACCCTGACCTCGGGATCGTGCAGGAAGGACTCCTGCGCCTTGCGCCGCTCCTCGCGACCCAGGCCCCCGTGGATGACGACCACCGCTTCCTTGCGGCCGAGCAGCGTGGCGATGCGCCCCTCGAGGTAGCTCAGCGTGTCGCGGTGCTCGGTGAAGAGGACGAGCTTGTGCGACGGGGACGGCGCCGGCTTCGGGATCTCGTGTCGATAGGGCTGGGACCGCTCGGCGCCGCCCGGATTCACGGCGGCCGGCGTGAAGATCTCCTCCGACAGCAGCTTGGCCAGCTCGCGCCACTTGCGGTCCTCCGCACCGCGCCGAACCGACTGCGCGAGCGCCTCGAGGCGGCCCAGCGTCGCGATCTCCGCCCGGAGCTCGTCGATGGTCCGCGCAGCCGTCGCCTGATCGAGCACCTGCTCCTCGGCGGCCTCCACCTCGTCGTCGGGCGCTTCCTCGAGATCCTCGAGGTCCTCCTCGTCGAGCGCCGGCGCAGCGAGCGCGAGGGCCTGCACCGCGGCGCCGCGCTGCAAGACCTCCATCTCACGCAAGCGCTTTTCCAGCCGTTCGCGACGGCGGCGGAGCGACTGGTAGATCGCCTCCGGCGAGGACGCGAGGCGGCGCTGCAGGATCGTCAGCGCGAACCCGACCGTGCCCGCACGCTTGTCGTTCTCGAGCGCCTCCGCCCGGTTGAACTCCTCGCGCACGTAGTCGGTGACGTCCTTGTACAGGCGCGCCTCGACGTCGGAGAGCTTGTAGGGCACGGTGTAGGCGATGCGCTCGGGGAAGAGCGGCGTGCCGTCGAACTTGACGAGCGTCTCCTTCACCATCCGCCGCATGAGGTCGGAGACGTCGGTGACGTGGACGCCGTCGCGGAAGCGCCCCTCGAAGCGGTCGCCGTCGAGGAGCGCCATGAAGAGCTGGAAGTCTTCTTCCTTCCCGTTGTGCGGCGTCGCCGTCATCAGGAGGAAGTGGCGCGTCGTGCCCGAGAGGAGCTGCCCGAGCTTGTAGCGCTTCGTGTATTTGATCTCGCCGCCGAAGAACGTGGCCGACAGCTTGTGGGCCTCGTCGCAGACCACCAGGTCCCAGCGGCAGTCGGGCGCGGAGAGCTTCGCCTGGACGTCCTCGTTGCGGGAGAGCTTGTCGAGCCGCGCGATGACGAGGTTGTTTTCGAGGAACCAGTTGCCGGTGCGGGCGGCCTCGAGCTTGTCGGTCGTGAGGATCTCGAACGGGAGCTGGAAGCGGCGATAGAGCTCGTCCTGCCACGGCGCGGCGAGGCTGCCGGGGCAGACGACGAGGCAGCGGTGGAGATCGCCGCGCGCGATGAGCTCCTTGATGAAGAGGCCGGCCATGATCGTCTTGCCGGCGCCCGGGTCGTCCGCGAGCAGGAAGCGGAGCGGCTGGCGGGGCAGCATGGCCTCGTAGACGGCGGTGATCTGGTGCGGCAGCGGATCGACGAGCGAGGTGTGCACCGCCAGGACCGGATCGAAGAGGTGCGCGAGGCGGATCCGGTGCGCCTCGGAGACGAGGCGGAAGAGCCCGCCGTCGCCGTCGAAACTCCAGGGGCGGCCCTGCTCCACGACCTCGAGGCGGGGCTCGTCGTGGCGGTAGAGGAGCTGGTTGGCGACGCGGCCGCCCGGGTCCTTGTAGGTCAGCTCGAGCGCCTCCGAGCCGAACCACTGCACCCCGACCACGGTCACGAGGCAGTCGGGCAGGATGCCGCGGACGACGGCGTTCGGCCGGAGGTCCTCCAGCGCCATCTACACGACGTGCCGTGGCTCCAGCCGGCGCGCATGCGGCTCTCCACGTGGCGGTCGCCGCTTCAGCTCATGTGAGGCCCGCACGGTCGGTGCGCTGGTAACGCAAGGGCGCAGATGACGTCAAACTGCGCGATCCCGACCATCGCGTCGTTCAACGTCAGCGGCTGTCCCCACGATCCCACCCCGGCCCAAGCCCGCGAGTGTCGATCAAGATTGCTCCATGTCACCAGGGGCCCCAGGCTAGCCGACCACGGAGGCCCGCCGCGCATCAGCTCGGCGCGCGTCGACAACGGACCTGGAGGAGTGCCGATGGGGCACTCGTTGTCATGGAATGTTATGTGATGTAGCGTACACCACATGAGGATCTCCCAATCCGGGTGGGCGGACCTCCGTAGTGCGTTCCTCGACGACGTGGCTCGGCGGGGCATCCGTTTGACCCTGCGAGATCGCGTGTGGGCGATGACGGACGGCGGACAATGGATCGCGCTTCCCGGGACGAGCGACAGCCCCATCGCGGACCGGTGGTGGTTGGGATGCGACCCCGCCAAGCTGGCGGAACGGCAGCCGGTCGGCATCATCCTGCTCTGCAAGGCACGCAAGGGACCGTTGCATGCGATCGGCCTGTCGCGAGAGCTGCTGCTCGACATCCAACCGAAGCTCTCGCAGAACGACCGACAGATCTTCTTCAGCGTCATCCGCCGCGGATCGCGGTTTCTCCTTCGGCTTCGAGGCGGCGAGGAGATCGACGTGACGAGCCACCTCGACGACTTCTCCTGGGTCCCCACGGGGAGCGAGCGTGTGCCCCGGACCGGAGGGAAGCCGACTCACCCGGGAGCGTTGGCCCAGGACGTCGTGCGGGAAGCCCCCGAAACGATCGCTCCAACCGAGAACCGCTCCGGCGCAGGCGCGACGAAATGCTTCGCCGTCGTCAAGAACGGGGCTCTGCATCCGCTCGACGACGTCTTGCTGGAAGAAGGAGCCGTCCACCTGCTGGAGATCCACGAGGCGGCATTCGTGCCAGGGAACCGCGCCCTGCGCCGCATCCTCGCACGTGGCGGGCCGCCCGACCTCCCGGCGGATCTCGCCGAACGGCACGACCACTACGCCCACGGCAGAATCCCTCGGTGAAGCGCGTGGTCTTCGTCGACACCGTGTACATCCTCGCGCTGCTGAACCCCCGGGATCAGTGGCATCGGAAGGCCGTCGAGCTGTCTGGAGCGCTCAGCGGTCCTCTGGTCACCTCGCACGCCATTCTCACCGAGATTGCCGACGCGCTCTCGCACACGAATCGCCGACGATGGGCATTCGATGCCATCTCCGACCTCCGGTCCGACCCGGACGTGCGGTGCATCGCCGTGGACGAGAAGACGTTCGCCGCCGCCCTGGCGCTCTATGGCAACCGGCCCGACGAGGACTGGAGCCTGACCGACTGCATCTCGTTCGTGACCATGCGGGCGCATGGCCTCGCCGACGCGCTCACCGCCGACGCGCACTTCGTCCAGGCGGGGTTTCGCGCGCTCATTCTGGAATAGCCGGGCGGCGGAGCGCCACGCTCCGTCGCGCGCTCCGCCGCGGCTGGCGCGACGTCGGCGAAGCCCCGCTCGTCGTCGACGTTCACCCGGAGGGTCGCGGACGTCGAGGCTCGCCGGACCGCGCGGCGTGTGGGAGCCGCGGCGTCGGCAATGCCGCGTCCGCGGCCATCTTGCACCTTCCGGCCGAAGGCCACCGGGGCCGCTCAAGCGGATCGCCCGGCGTGCCGACATACGACGTGGAGCCGGGTGCCCTTCTGCCCCGTCATGACGACCGACCACGAGCCGCTGCATCTGCTTCTCGTCGAGGACAGCGACACGGACCGCGTGCTCGTCGAGCGCGCCTTGACGGACCAGCGCCTGCTCGCGCGGCCCGTCGTCGTCGACGTCGCGGGGGACGCGGACGGCGCGCTCGCGGCGGTGCGCCGGGCGACCTTCGCGGCGATCCTGGTCGATTTCTCGCTGCCGGGACGGGACGGCCTCGCGCTGCTCCGCGAGCTCCGCGACGCCCACGACGAGACGCCCGTCATCCTGCTGACCGGCCGCGGAGACGAGTCGCTCGCGGTGACCGCGCTGCACGAGGGCGCGGCCGACTACGTGACCAAGCAGATCGGCTTCGAGCGCACGCTGCCCGTCGTGATCGACCGCGTGCTCCGGCGCCACGAGCAGGACGTCGAGCGCGAGCGCGCCCGGCGCCGGGGCGAGGACGACGTGCGGCGGCTGGAGCGCCAGCTCGACGCGAGCGCCGCAGCGCTCCAGGAAGCGCTGCACGAGTGCGAAGCGCTGCGGAGCGTCGGCCGGGCATTCGCCCGCGCCGACAGCCTCAAGCCGGCACTCGACCTCCTCACGCGGACGGCGGCGGAGCTCCTGCACGCCCACGCCGCGGCGATCGTCATCACGCCGGGCGACGGGGAGCCCGTGCTCGCCTGCGTGTGGGGGGCGCTGAAGCAGGCGCCGGGGCTGCGGAGCTCCAC
>FWPU01004672.1_pt1 | contig 31446 bp, 27 predicted proteins | sample 2228361 | NCBI WGS metagenome assembly FWPU01 (sample SAMEA103939777, study PRJEB20133) | metagenome | reverse complement strand
GGGCGACACGCTCGGGAGCCGGGATCGTCCCGTGGTACTCCCGGCGATGGAGTTCCCAGCGCCCGTGTTCAGCATGGCTGTTCGCCCGGTCGGGAAGGCCTCCGTCGACAAGCTCGGCCCGAGCCTGCAGCGCATCGTCGAGGAGGACCCGGGGCTCCGACTCGACCGGGACCCGGCCACGGGCGAGCTGATCCTTTCCGGCCTTGGTGATGCCCATCTCGAGGTGACGACCGAACGGCTCAAGCGAAAGTTCAACGTCGAGGTTGAGCTTGCCCTGCCGCGCGTGCCCTACCGCGAGACGATCACCCGCAAGGCCAGCGCCGAGTACACCCACAAGAAGCAGACCGGCGGGCACGGGCAGTACGGGCGGGTGGTGCTCGAAGTCGAACCCCTTCCGCGCGGTTCAGGCATCCAGTTCGGGGAGCGAGTCGTTGGCGGCGCAGTTCCGAAGGAGTTCATCCCCGCGGTCGAGAAGGGGGTGATGGAGACTGCGGCAACGGGCATCATCGCCGGCTACGAGCTCACCGACTGCCAGGTGACGCTCGTCGACGGCAAGCATCACCCCGTCGATTCGAACGAGATGTCGTTCAAGCTGGCAGCCTCGCAGGCGCTCAAGGAGGCCGTGCAGGCCGCCGCCCCCATCCTGCTCGAGCCGATCATGCTCATTCGCGTCTACGTGCCGGAGGTATTCGCCGGGGATATCGTCGGAGACCTGAACACGAAGCGCGCCCGAATTCATGGCATCAACCCGGATGGCGGAATGAGCGTCATCGAAGCAGAGGTACCGCTGGCAGAGGTACAACGGTACGCCTCCGACCTCCGCTCCCTGACACAGGGCCGCGGGGCCTTCGAGCTCTCGTTCGACCACTACGGCGAGGTACCGGCCAACATCGCGCAGAGGGTGATTGCCGAGCACAAGCGGGAAGTTGAAGCGGCCCACGCGCACTGAACCGGCGGACTCTAACGGGTCCCCTCCGCCGTGATGTTTGGCAGGATGCGGCGGTACGGGAAGGGCGGCGGTCCGCTAGCCGAACCCGACCGCTGCACGGTGACTGAAATCGTCACTGGCTGCAATGAGCCAAGCAGTGGCTCGATGAGGACGGTACCCGTGGTTGCACCGGCGGGGATCGTCGCCGGGTCGACCCTGATTTCAAGCACCGCGTCATACCCTGTCTGGACCGTCCGCGGGGCAGACGAGGTGACCACCTGCATCTCGCGGCCGATGGCAACGCCGCCATCAAACTGCCGACCGGGGGGATCACCCGGGCTCCGCACGACGAGCCATGCGGCCGAGGTGCGCACTCGGAATGGGCCGATGCCGGTGCCGGCGTTGCGGACGGTCAACGATGCCGCCGTCGACCCGGCCGACGAGAGTTGCAGGGTGACGGACCGTTCACCGAGCACCTGGAGTTGCGGCGCACCAAGGAAATTGATGGACTGTGCGGCGCTCGCCGGCTGGCCCGAATCGGCGTGGGTGGTGACGCCGAGCTCAGGGATGGTGGTCGGATAATCCATGGCGGGGCACCCGCCTTCGAACGAGCGTTCAACGCACGATTGGAACGCCGCAGGAGCGAAAGCCGCTGCCACCGCAGGCCACGAAAGGGCCGGCATCGCCACCTCCTGCGGCGGCCAGATGCGCCCCGCCGGGTTCGGCCGATACTCGGCTGCGGGCCGGGTCACCTCGCCGAGGTAGTCGTCGGCCGACCACCCGGTCACATCGCCCGCCCGGATCTGCCACCAGGTGGCCTCGCCAGCCACCTCCGGTCCGCCGAGGATGCTCACCACGGTCCCGTCGGGAATGCATGCGAGCGGCGGGTTACCAGCCGGCGAAGGGCGCACGTTGAGGCAGCTGCCCGTACCGCGAACGATGGCCGAATCGCCGGGAGCGAACCGTGGGCCGCCACCCGGTTGGCCCGCCGGGGGTGCTTCGGCCAGCGGCGGCGGGTACGGCTCATCCTTCGGCATGGGCGGGTAGCGTAGGCATCCGTAGACCTTCTCCGGGTAGGTGTAGTCGCCCCAGGTGAAGTTCCCGAATCCCGGGGCGTGCGGGTCGTTGCAGTGCCAGGTTTCGCCGCGCAGTGGGTTCCTTGTCGGATTGAGCGGGTGATTGACAAAGGCGAAACCGTTGTATCCCCACACGGCGTAGTACCAGTCCTCGAGTGCGCCGGGATCGCCGGTGCCGGCGACAGGTCGCAGCTCGGGTGACGCGTTCCACTTATCGGCGAAGATGCGCACCCCCTCGGCAAGGTTGAAGAGCGGGTGTGTCCCAATGATCGCCTGGCGGGCGCTCGGCACGCGGATGTCGAGCGCCGGCGGCACCGAGAGGTGCCCCATGCCGGTCGTAATCTGGCCGAGACCGTAGCCGCAATCGATCGCCGTGATGACGGGTCCGACGCCACCGTACGGCACCGACCCGGCGGCATGAGCCCATCCCGACTCGATCCACACCATCGCCTTGTAGAGGCTTGCCGGGATGGCTGCATCGCGGGCGCGCGCCTGGCGCGCCTCGCGGGGCCCAATTTCCAGCCCCGGGTAGCTCACGTCGATCCACTCGCCCGAGGGGAGCTGGAAGGGCGGGGGCACTGCCGCCCCGGCGGTAACCAGGTCGATCATCTGGTTATAGGCCGTAACGTAGTCTTCGTATTCGTACGTGCTGAAGCCGAAACCGTAGTTCGGCACGTGGCAGGGATAGTGATCGGCGCGCGCCACGTGCCGCTCGGTCAGCACCGCGAGGGCGAGCGCGCCGAGCAGTGCCCCCAGCGCAACCGACCTCAGCGCTGCACCCATCCGAGGAATCCTCCGTACCCTTCGAGGGCCACGCGCTGGTCACCACGGATGAAGTGGAGCGACGGCCGCCCCGGCGAGGCGAAACTCGTTCCGTCCCAGTGCGTCGCGACCAGGACAGCGCCATCGGGACTGTAGGCGAGCGGGACATCGAACCCATCGTCGGTACGGAGCGCCTGTGCCGAAGCAGACGCGCTGCCATCGGCCATGGGCACATCACCGAAGATCGGCCCGCTGCGGGGGTTCCACGCCGCCCCGAGCGCCTCACCCGCAACTGCCACCATGGCCTGGGCCGAGCCGGTTCCGCCCGCGAGCGAGACGACGCGTGGCTCATAGCGCAGGCCCGCGTCCGTCGTCACGTCGATGAACGCGATCGCGTCTCCAGCGGGCGAGAGCGCCCAGTCCCGGGTAATCGACGGCGAAAGGTGCGCCAGGTCCTGGCCATCGGCCTGGAGGGTGGAGCCGCGCTCGTCGATGACGACGGCGAGCAGCCGGCCATCGCGCCAGCCCACGGGGTAGACACCGAGCGCCCGCTGCGTCCAGGAAGCAACGATGCTCCCATCGAGCGCCACCCGGAGAAGATCGACCCTCCCGGCCTCGGCGCCCGGGCCGACGCGCGACACGACGATGCTCCGGCCATCGGGCGCCCACAGGGGCTCCTGGCCGACCTCGACCCCGGACATGAGGCGTGTCACCGAGCCCGACTCGAGGTCGACGACCAGGAGTGAACCGGAGGGCAGCACCGGGGTGCCACCATCGGCAACCACGACGGCGACGTGCCTGCCCGCCGGGGATGCCGCGCCAGTCGGCGAGAAGCCCTCAAGATGGGCGACGCGTACGACCTCAATGACACGGGAAGGCCGGTCGATGGGAACGACGCCGATGACATCGGTCGCTCCTTCGCTGCGAGTCACGACCGCGTAGGTTCCGGCAGGTGCCGTGGCAAACGCCGTCCGGGCTGGGGCACCGACCGGGGTGCCGGCAATGACACCCCAGGCAATCGGGCCGACGGCGACCACGGCCACAACAGCCGTGAGCAGGAGGATGATCCGGGCGAGCCGGCCCTCGCCGGCAGTGCGCGCGGCCACAGAAGCCCCTCGGCGCGCGGTCGGTGGTGCACTCATGGCGTTCCCTTCACCCACCCGACGAACGAGGCGGCGGGTTGTTCTGTAATGAGTTCTCGGTGGCTGGCCGTAGCCAGCCAGAGCGCAGAGGCCGGGGCGCCGCCGTCACTGGAGGACCCCATGGTTGCAATGACGAGGTAGTCACCCAGTGGTGCGAACCCCATCGGGATGACCCAGGCGGCAGATGGGCTGGGATCGGCAAGCTGAAGCGAACCGCCGGGTCCACCGAAGAGCGGCAGCGGATTGCCCGGCTGCCAGACTGCACCCACCTGGTTCCGCCCGGCGGGCTGAGCGGTGACGGAACCGGTGGCGATGGTGAGCGTCTTGCCCACATACGTGCGGGACGACGCACTGAGGATATCCACGAAGGCGACGCGGGAGCCGTCGGGGCTCAGCGCCCAATCCCGGGTCCGGCCTGGCGACAGCTCGGCCAGCCGCTCGGACCGCTCGCCGCGCACCATCCAAAGGTTGGAGCCCGACTGGTCGACGACCACGATGAAGAGCCGCGACCGATCGAGGCTGTACCCGATCGGCGCCACCTGGAATGCGGAGGAGAACTCGGCGACCGTGCGAGGTTCGCCCGTAGCCGGCACGACTTCGACAACTCGGAACGCGCCGTCATAGCCGGCTGCGACGACCGCCAGGCGCGAACCGTCGGCGCTCCACGCCACGCGCGACAGGTAATCGTAGTCACCCGGCACTTCCCGAACCGTTCCGTCGAGGCTAACCAGGGACAGCACTGCTGCGACCCCGCGGCTGCCATCAGCGCTGAGAACGGCCACCAGGTCGCCGGTCGGGGCGGCGAACCCCCGGGCGTGGAGCCCGGTGAAGGAGTACGGGAAGGCAGCCACTACCCTCGGCTGGGCGCCGGGCTCCGCAGGGCGAACCAGGAGCCGGTCGATCCGGGCCGCTGGGTCGGGCTCGAAGTAGGCGACGGAGCGGATCGCCTCGGCTGGCAGGGCAGGGATGGCCGGACCATCGGTGGACACCCTGGCCGGCGAGGTGACGACCCACGCGCCGATCCCGACCAGCAGCGCAAGAAGGACGATGGCGACGGAAAGCACCAGGCGCGGGACGTGGAAGCCAGGACGGATCCCGGGAGCGAGCACGCGGCAACCTCGCGCTTGCGGGTGGGCATGCCCCCACCCTGGTCTTGTGCCGGGCCTCGACCATCCCGGCACGCGGCCTTTCGGCAAGGCGGTCGGTACCCCCGCAGTACCGCCGGGAGCGCCCGGGCGAGCCGAGCGCGAGTGGGTCACGGAGCCGTGAACCCGAGGGCGAACGTAACAAGGGCATTCGGTCCCGTCAATGCAGGTTTACCCCGCCATTCCGGCAGGGCGCGGCGCTGTAACGCTGCCCTGTGCTAGCTTTCGAATGCGATGATCTGGTACCTCTCGGCGCTGCAGGATAACCCTGCGGTCTTTTTTGTGTATCTGGCGGCCTGGCTCGTTGCGATCATGACGGGGCTGGCCTTCCACGAGTTTTGCCATGCGTGGACCGCCTACCAGCTTGGCGACGACACCGCGAAGCGAAACGGGCGACTCACCCTCAATCCCATCGCGCACCTCGACCCCATCGGGTCGACTCTGCTGTTGCTGTTCGGTTTCGGCTGGGCCAAGCCGACACCCGTTAACCCGTGGCGGCTACGCACGGGGCCGCGCCAGGGCTTCGCGGTGGTCGCCTTCGCGGGGCCGGCGTCCAACTTCTTTTTCGCCGCGCTGGCGGCAATCCCGATTCGAACGGGCATGGTCTCAACCAACCTGCCGACCATCGAAGCGGTGATTCGGCGCGGTTCGGGCGAAGACTACGTCTGGCTCTTCCTGTCGTTCATCATCACGCTCAATATCCTGCTCGGCATCTTCAACCTGATCCCCATCCCGCCGCTCGATGGGTTCAAAGTGGTGACCGGGGTCGCACCACGAGCCATCGCGCAGGGCCTAGAACAGCTCGCACCGTGGGGCCCCGGCATCCTGATGACGCTCATCGCGCTCGGGTTCCTGACCGGGTTTTCGCCCCTCGGGTGGCTCATCGGCCTCGTGTACGACGACGTCCTGCGCGTCATCGTGGGTACCTGACGCGGAACCGGCCGAAGCTGCTGCGTGTGGTAGCCTAGAGCGCAGCAGCAGGCCACCGGGCCTGTGAACCGCGGGTGGACACGCCATGGCTGACAATCGCATCGCCATCATCGGTACGGGCCTCATCGGCGCTTCGATCGGCCTTGGCCTCGCGGCTCGGCCCAATCGGAACTATGAGCTGGTCGGCATCGACCGCGATCGCTCTCGCGCCCGGGTGGCGAAGAAGCTCGGCGCGATTGACCGCGAGGTTGGCTCGCTCGAGGAGGCCGTGGAGCGCGCCGGACTGGTCGTCATCGCTACGCCCGTCGGCGCGGCACACCGAATCTTCGAAGACGTCGGGCGCTTCCTCGTCCCCGGTGCGGTGGTGACGGATGTATGCAGCACCAAGGCAGAAGTCATGCGGTGGGCGGCCGAACACCTGCCCGAAGGTGTGCACTTTGTGGGCGGTCACCCCATGGCCGGCCGCGAAAAGAGCGGCCCCGAGGCTGCCTCGGCGACGCTATTCACCGGCGCGACCTGGGCCATCACGCCCGCGCCGCGGGCGAACGAGCGCGCCGTACAGGTGGTGCTCGGGCTGGTCGAAGCGCTGGGAGCTGTGCCGCTGTACATCGACCCCGCCGAGCACGATCAGTACGCTGCCGCCGTGAGCCACGTTCCCCTGCTCACGGCGGTCGCGCTCTTCCGCATGGTCCGCGACAGCCAGGGGTGGGAGGACGCGGCCCTGCTCGCGGGCCCGGGCTTTCGAGATATGACGCGCCTGGCGAGCGGTGACCCCACCATGGCACGCGACATCATGCTGACCAACCGGGAAGCCGTCCTGCACTGGGTTGGCCGTCTGCAGGAGGAGCTGTCGGCAATTCGGGCCGCCCTGGAGGCCGGCGCCGAGCCGGTGTACGACCTCTTCCGCTCGACGCAGCTCGACCGCGACACCTTCATCGAGAACCCCCCGCAGCGCCGCCGCCCGGAAGGGGTCGAGCCGCCATCGGCGCGCGATGCTATCGGCCGGATGTTCGTCGGCGGCCTGTATGACCGGATCAAGGAGGCCTCCGACCGCATCCCGGGAGCGCCAGCCGACGATCGCGAGCTCAAGCGGAAGCTCGGTGTTGAGGATGACCGCCTGTGAAGGTAGCGGTACGCCCGGGCCGGGTGCGGGCCACCATTCCGGTCCCGCCAGATAAGTCCATCTCCCACCGCGCGCTGCTGTTCAACGCGATCGCGGACGGGCAAGCCACGGTCGAGAACATCCTCGATTCGGAGGACGTGCGCTCCACCGCGCGGTGTTTGCAGGCGCTGGGCGTGCCCATCGACTGGCCCGAAGGGTCGACAACGGCCCAGGTTCCAGGACAGGGCCTGCACGGGCTCTTCGAGAGCGATGGCGTGCTGGACTGCGGCAACAGCGGCACCACGATGCGCCTGCTGCTCGGGCTGCTGGCGGGGCATCCGCTCTTCTCGGTGCTTACCGGCGATGCCTCCCTCCGAGCTCGGCCAATGGGACGGGTCATCGAACCGCTGCGCTCCATGGGCGCGCACATCATGGCGCGGCGGGGCGACACGCTGGCGCCGGTCGCCATCAAGGGTGGCAACCTCAACTCGGTCGACTACCGTTCGCCGGTGGCTAGCGCGCAGGTGAAATCGGCGCTCATCCTCGCGGGAATATACGCCGACGGGATGACGCGGGTCACCGAGCCAAGCCAGTCGCGCGACCACACCGAGCGGATGCTCGCTGCCATGGGCGTGCCACTTGCCATCGAGGGCACGACCGTTGCCGTGCGGCCGCCCGACCGGCTCACACCGCTAACTCTGCGCGTCCCGGGCGACATCTCCAGCGCCGCACCGTGGATGGTGCTGGCGGCATGCCACCCGGACGCCGAGATTCTGCTTGAGGGGGTCAACGTCAACCCGACGAGGACCGGGATTATCGATATCCTCCGGGCCATGGGGGCAGCCATCGAGGTGCGCAACGAACGGTCGGAGGGTGGCGAACCGGTCGCCGACCTGGCGGTACGGACAAGCTCCCTCTCGGCGACCGAAGTGGCAGGAGCACTCGTTCCGCGGGCCATCGACGAGCTGCCGATGGTCGCCCTCGCGGCCTGCTTCGCCAATGGCGAGACGATCGTCCGTGACGCTGCGGAGCTGCGGGTAAAGGAATCGGACCGGGTGCAGACGGTGGTGGAGGCGCTGGAGCGCATGGGTGCCAGCATCCGGGCGCGCGACGACGGCTTCGTCATCCAGGGGCCGTGCAGGCTCCGCGGGGCACGAATCCATGCCCGCGGGGACCACCGCATCGGCATGCTGGCGGCCATCGCAGGAGCCCTCGCCGACGGCGAGACGACGGTCATCGACGACGCAGTCGAGGTTTCGTACCGGCAGTTCTGGGAGCACCTCAGTGCAGTTGCGGAAGGCAGGGTCGGTTCTCGATGAACGAGAAGCCGATCGTCGTCGTGCTGCACGGCCCCTCGGGTGTGGGCAAGGATTCGGTCATCGACCGCCTGCGCGAACGCATCGGCATCTACCGTCCGACCAGCTCCACAACGCGGCCGCCCCGCCCGGGCGAAATCGACGGTGTGCACTACCACTTCCTGAACGAGGCGGAGTTCCGTCAAAAGGTTGAGGCGGGAGAGTTCGCCGAGTGGGCCGAGGTGTACGGCCAGCTCAAGGGCCTCGAGCGGCGGGAAATCGAGCGACCCCTCGCAGAGGGGCGCGATGTCATCATCCGCACCGATGTCCAGGGCGCCCGGACGTGGCGCCGCATCCTCGAGGGCGCGGTGTTCATTTTTCTCACGGCTGAGGACCGCGAGACGCTGCGGGCGCGGCTGATCGCGCGGGGCAGCGAGAACGACGAGAGCCTCGCCGCGCGGATCGCCACGCTCGAGGAGGAGCTGGCGGACATCGAGAATAACGATTATGTCGTAGTGAATCACCACGGCCAGCTCGAGGCAGCGGTGGAGGAGATCGCCAGCATCATCGCCCGCGAAAAGGCCAACCCGGACCGGCCGAAGGCGCGGCTTCTCATTTGAGTGCTCGTCTCGGCGATCGCGCGCATCTAAGATGCGCGCAGCACCACCCTCGGAGTTCGGCATGCACCCTTCCCTGGCCCAGCTATTCAGCCTCGACGGGCGCGTCGCCCTCGTCACCGGCGCCTCGAGCGGGCTCGGCGTCGCCCTCGCTCGCGGCCTCGCCCGTGCGGGCGCAACCGTTGTGGTGACCGCTCGGCGAGTTGAGTTGATAGAGCAAACGGCAGCGATGGTGCGGGAGTTCGGCGTCGAAAGCGTGGCCATTCCTGCCGACATCACCGACGAGGAGCAGTTTGAGCGGCTGTTCGCCGAGGTTGCCGAACGGTTCGGCCGGCTCGACATCATGGTGAACAATGCCGGCTACACCGACCGTTCGGGCCTGCGGCACGACCAGGCGAGCTTCAAGCGGATGCGGTCGGTGGTAGAACTGGACCTGCTGGCGACCATGAATGGATGCCGACTTGCAGCCCGCCAGATGCTCGCCCAGGGAACGGGCGGTGTCATTATCAACGTCTCATCGATTCTCGGGCGGGTCGGCTCGGAGTTCCGAGCAGCCTCGTATCACGCGGCCAAGGGCGGTGTGGATGCCCTGACGCGTGTCCTCGCGCTGGAGTATGCGCGGGAAGGCATCCGGGTGAACGCGATCGCCCCGTCGTATTTCGATGGCACCGAGCTGATGGGGAAGGTGTTCGAATCGACCCCTGGCACCCGCGACCACGCGGTCTCGCGGACCCCGATGGGCCGGCTCGGGCAGCCGGAAGATCTCGAGGGCGCGGTGGTTTACCTCGCATCGGATGCGGCACGGTTCGTCACCGGCCACATTCTTTATGTCGATGGCGGGTGGACGGCCGGCGGCGGATACCACCAGCTGGCACCGCCGTGGGAGACGGAACCGGGCCGCCAGCGCACGGGGTAGACGAGCGGACGTGCGGTCTGAGTGCGAATGGAAGCGGGGCCGTCGCGACGGCCCCGCCAAGACGTTCACTGGCGACCCCGAGCGGATTCGAACCGCCGATCTCCACCTTGACAGGGTGGCATGTTAGACCGCTACACCACGGGGCCGAAGCTCAGTCCATCGTACGAGGGCAGCACCTCGCGGGCAAGTTCCGCACCCTGCTCCTCTCCCAGGATAGCTGAGACGGCTGCCCAGAACATTCGCCGCGCTACACCGGCCCCCGGGCAATGATTCTCGACGCGCCGCCCGCCAAATATGCCGTAGTGCCGCGTGAACAGCCCGCCGCTGCCCTGGGCAAGGCGATCCCCTGCCTCCCGCAGGGCAGCCTTCTCGGCCTCCGGCGGACGCCAATCGGGGCCATCCGCGGTCCAGCAGCACGCGTCGAGGAGGGCCGCGAGCGATTCGACTCCGGCACGTATCTCGGCCTCGACGGCCGGGCCGATGAGGCCAGCCCGCGCTGCATCGTCAAAAACGGCAGAGACCGCCCGTTGCCAGGCCGGGATCGGAGGCAGGTCGGCAGGCATGAGGGCCCGCAGCGCTGCAGCATCGAACAGCGCGGGCAATCGGTCGACCGCACCGAGTACGCGTGCCGGGAGCCCCGGGGCGACCTTGGTCAGGAGGATGCGGTCAGGCCCGAGCGCGGCAACGCGCCGCCCGTGCCCCATCCCGAGCAGCTCATCGAGCCAGGCCTCGAAGCCTGGAGGACCGTCACCCGGCGCGGTCACCGGGCGCCGCCGGGCGCTCGCTCGCCGGGCAGTCCGGCGGAGGCAGCTCGTTCGATTCGTTCCAGGAGCTCGGCGGGCGACATGGTTCCCGGGCCTGTGCCCGCCGCCGCGATGCGGGTCGCGAGCTCCCGGACGAGCCGATTGGCGGGTGTGGGCACCCCGTGTTGCCGCCCGAGGAGGACGATCTCCCCGTTGAGGAAGTCGACCTCGGTCGTGCGGCCGCCGCGAAGGATGCCCTGGAGGGTCGAGCTGCCCGTTCGCGCTTCGCCATCAACGGGAACGGCGCGGTAATGGCGCGTGACTCGCTCGGCGTACTCTTCCTGCGAAACGTACGCTATCCCTGCGGCGCGGTAGCAGGCCTCGCCTTCGGCACGGAGTCGTTCGAGGACTGCTCCAACATCGCCACCACTGCCCCACGTGCTGCGACCAAGAATGACATCGAGACCGTTGCCGAGGTTGAGCAGGAGCTTGCGGTACTTAAGCGCCATGGCGTCAGGTACCGCCTCGCTGCGGAACCCAGCACCGTCGAGGGCGGCGCACACCTGTTCCACGCGCTGGTCGGTGCCGAACGGGAATCGCCCGGCGTGGAGGCAACCGGCGAGCGGCGTACCGGACGCGACGACTTCGCCCGGGCGCAGGTGGGTGGCGGGGAGCGCAACGAGCATGGCGTAGACGTCGCGGAATCGCCGACTCGCGAGCCGCTCGTTTTCCACGCCGTTCTGCGCGCAGATGACCGGCACACGGGGGCCGGCCGCGGCTTCAAGCTCGGCGAGCGCGGGAGCGGTGTCCTGGGTTTTCATGCAGAGGAAGACGACCTCGTCCCCTCGCCAAGCGATGTCGTGCGGACTGCCGACGGACTCGATTGGGAGCCGGATCGTGCCGCCGGGGGAGCGGAACGAGAGGCCGTGCTGGCGGATGGCATCGAGGTGCGCTCCCCGGCAGATGAGGATGACCTCCTGCCCGGAAAGCTGGAGTCGGGCCCCTATTGTGCCGCCGATGGCGCCGGCGCCGTAGATGACGAAGCGCGTCACGCCGAGTGCTCCTTGTCCGGCTGGGCAGGCGCCACCGTCGGAGTCCGGGGCCGGACCGCTTCGTACACCGCCTGGACAATGATGAGCCCGATGCCGCCAAACAGGACGAAGTCGCCAGCGGAGTAAATGTTTGTGCCGTAGAGCGGGAGGTCGACGATGAAGCGGTCGGAGAGGGCGAAGAAGCGGATATCCTCGCGCCGCAGCACCACATCCTTACCGTGGTTCGTTTGGCGCCCGATGTCGGCCTCGGTCACTTCGGGGAAGGCGCCGGAGCGCTCGAGTATCTCGTAGTCGATTGGCATCGAGCCGCCGTGCGCCGCCATCGGGATGAGATTCATGACGATGCCTGCTGCCACGAGCCACGCGCCCAGGAAGCGTCGGAAATGCAGCGCCAGCAGGACAAGAACGATGGTCGTCGCGAAGAAGACGATGCGGCGAACAGCGCCGGCTCCGCCATCGACCGGGAGGTAGCGGATGGCGAGCTGCTGCGCGAGAAAGATGGTTGCAGCGGAGGCCAGGACAACGACATCGCCCGCATGGCGTTTCATGCGGGCGATTGTCGCGTATTTGTGCCGGAATGTTCAGGGCTCCGGGCCCTGCGGCGGTTTACCAGGACTGGTACGGGGCGGCCCCGGCGAGCGCGATGATGGCGAGCGCCGAAACGGAGATTGCGAGCGAGATAAGGCGGCGGGTCATTTCCGGGATTCCTCCACAGCGGGATATCGCTGCGGAGGCTAGGCTGCCGGTTCTCGCGAAATTCTCGCGAGGGCGTCACCGTCCGGGCGATCAGACGTGTCACACGGCCACACCCGCCGCGATCGCGGCTCTGAGCTCGAAAAAGCGCTCGGGCAGGGGTTCGCCAAGCTCCTGTTCGTACTGTTCTGCGTAGGCGTCGAGGAAATGGAGTGCCTGGACCGCCTGGCCGGCGCGGCTCCGGTAGCGGGCGAGTTCGAAGGCGGCTTCCTCGTTGAAGCGATCGGCGCGAAGGATGCGCTCGAGGCAGAGGACCGCCGCCTCGTACTCTTTGCGGGCCGCAAAGTAGCCGGCGAGCGCGGCGAGGGATTCGTGGGCAGCTTCGCGAAGGCGGGTGCGGAGCGCAGCGGCCCACTCCGACTCGAACGTTTCGGCGAAGGGCCCCTCGTAGAGCTCGAGCGCTTCCTGGAAGGCGGCTGCGCGCTCACGGCTTCCCGCCTCCGCCGCGCGGGCCCGCCCAACGGCAGCTTCGAATCGCTCCACGTCCCATTCGAAGACGCCTTCGGGATTCAGGACGTAGGCGCCATCCTGCTTGACGACGCACTCCGGGTAGAGGGCCCGCCGGACGCGGTACAGGTTGGAGTGAAATGCTGAGTTGCACTTCTCGCGCGGGAGCTCGGGATAGAGCAATTCGACCGCCTGCTCTTTGCGGATGCCGCCCCGGTGGTCGAGCAGGAGGAAGAACAGCTCCTTGGCGCGGACACTCGCCCACTGCTCATCCGAGACGACGCGGCCGCCCACGGTGACCTGGAGGCGGCCGAGGCTGCGTGCGACGACGCGCGGGTACCGCTGCGGGAGGACATCGGCGACATCGCCAGCCTCGCGGGTGGTAACGGCGAAACTCTGGCGTTCGAGCACTTCCCGGAACCAGCGGCCGGCGGCTGGCCGGGAGGCCGCCCACTGGGCGAACAGCGGATCTTCGCGAATGAGCGGAACGAGCACACTCGTCATCCATGGCTGGCGGATGGCTTCGGCGCACCGGGCCAGGGCCTCCTGCGCATCCGCTCGGCGACCGCCCCGGAAGCTGGCCATGGCCGAGCGGTAATGGGCCGCGGCGGCCAGAAGCGCCACGTCCATCTCGGTAAAGGCCTTCGCGGCCTGCTCTGCCAGGTCGACGGCCGCAAGCGTGTTGCCCGCCGCGAGCTCGACCCCGGCCTGCCGGAACCGGCAGAACGCGATTTCATACTGGTTCCCTGAGGCGAGGGCGACAAGCATTGCCCGGCGGATGAAGAAGTCGGCCTGCTGGAGGTCGCCCTGGCCGAAGTAGCTCGCTGCGAGGCCGGCGATGGCCAGAGCTGCCAGGCTTTCGTCAAGGGCTTCTGAAGCGCAGATGCGGATAGCCTCCTCGTAGTGCTCACGCGCCCGCGCAAAGTGCCCGAGGGCGAGCTGGGCATCGCCGAGCGAACCGCGCGCGTAGGCGACGTTGCGCCGATTGCCGCAGGCCAGCCCCTCGGCAACAGCCTCTTCCAGGACGGCCACCGCGCTCTTGAAATCACCAGCATCGAGGTGCGCCATGCCCAGATTGTTGAGGGTCCACCCAAGGTTGGACGAGCGCCCGAGGGAGCGCCAGCCCTGCGCGGCCCGGGCAAGGACCGTGACGGCCGCGGGGGCATCGCCGTGCATGGCGAGCGCCTGCCCGAGCGTCGAGCAGGCAAGCAGATCCAGCGGGGTGGCCTGGTGTCGCTCAGCTTCATCGATGGCCAGGCGAAGCAGCTCCTCCGCCCGTGAGAAGTTGCGGGTGACACTCAGTTCGACCTCGGCCCGCTGGAACGTGATCTCTGCCCGGAGTACCGGGTCGCCGTCCCATTCCACGGCACGGAGGTACTCGGCCTCGGCAATGAGCTCCCGCTGGCGACCGAGGAGTCGAAGCGCGCGAAGGCGTGCGAGGTGGGCATGCAGGCGGGCGGCGCCCCGAACCGAGCCATCGCCGATGAGCTGATTCGCGGCGCGGAGTGCTTCCTCAGGGTTGCCGATGTGCGCCTCGATGCGGGCGCGCAGTGCCGCCAACAGCGCATTTCGGTCGAGCGCGTCGGGCCCGAGGCAGGCAAACGCGTCACGCAGGAGCGTGAACGACCCGCGGAGGATGAGGCGGTGGGCACAGCGGACGAGAAGCCGCTCAACCTGGGCCTCGGAGCCGTGTGTCCGGGCGAGTTCCAGCGCTTCGGCCTCGCGGCCACCACGAATGCGGGCTGCGATCTCAGCTTCGACGGCCTCGTTGAAACCTTCCGGGTCACTCGCGGCGAAGTCCCGAGCGACGAACTGCTGGAGCAACGGGTTGAGTCGGAACTCGCGTTGCGACAGGTGTTCGCAGAGGAAATCGCGGCGCTGCATCCAGGCCGCGAGTTCGCGCCAGGCGCGGAGGCCGAATTCCAGCTCCACGAAGGAGCGCTCGATGGTTGGCTGTAACGAGGTGCGATGGAAGACCGGGCGGAGCCCCACCGGCACCCGCGCCCACACCTCCTGCGCGAGGTACCGTTCGAAATCCGCAGCCGATACGCCGGCGATCGCGTCGCCGGCCAGGGTGGCCATCACCCCCGCCGGCCAGCCGCCGGTGCGATCGAGCACCTCATCCGCCGAGAGCGTGGCGCCGGCTGCGGCTGCTGCCGCCTCGACCTCATCCCGTGAGAACGCGAGGGCGGTCCTGTCGATGACGGCGATTTCGCCGGTCGCCACGCGCTCGGTGATCCGGGGCAGGAACGGGATTTCCCTGCCGCAGAGGACCGCTTCGTGGCCGGGCCCCAGTGCGTCGAGGAGCCAGCCGAGGAGCTCGAGCGCCTCGTGCGATTCGCCCAGGAGGTGCGCGTTGTCGATGACGAGCAGGAGCGGTCGTTCGCAGCTGGCCGTCGCCCTGGCAAGGGCAGTGCCGACGTAGGCCTGCAGGTCACTGAGATTGAGCGTGGTGGATGGGGGCGGCGCCGAGCGGTCCCCGGAGAGGGCACAGCCCAACTGGTGGGCGAACGCCTCAGGTGCGTGCGCGGTGGCATCGAGGGTGAGCCATCTCGCCTCGAAGTCGAGCTCGGCGGCAGCCATGGCGACAGCGGTGGTTTTGCCATAGCCGGGCGGGGCCACCACCACGATGACGCCGTTCCCGATAGCCTCGTGAAATCGTGCGAGGAGGCGCGGACGCGGGATGAGACGCCGTGGGAGGCGAGGGACGGAGAACCTTCCCCCCGGTGGCGTCTTGGCCCGAGCCACAGTTGCGAGCGTTGCCGTCATCTCCCAGACGAATGGTAGCCTGCGGTCGGTCGCGACGCTACGGGACTGGGGTTGACGTTCACGAACACATCGGTGGTATCGTCCCGGGTGCCCCCTGGAGAGTGCTGCGGATGCGTTCGGCCCTGGTTCTGTCAATTTTCGCTGTGGGGGTGCTGGCGCTTGCCGCGCTCGCATACCGGCCCGGCGCACACGCGGCCGGACCGTGCGGCACGCCGCACGATGCGCTCGACGCGGAAGAGACGCTCTTCCTGTCACTGGTGCAGGCGTGGAGAGACCAGAACCTTCAAACCTCGACGCCGCTACAGGCGTCGGGCGCGCTCAACGCGGCGGCGGCCTGGTTCGCCCAGTGGCAGGTCGACAACGGGGCACCCGGCGGCCACGTCGACAGCCTCGGCAGGACGTGGGTGCAGCGAGCGCTCGATTGCGGGTACACGGGCACGCTCTCCAACGGCACCCCCTACGCGATGGGCAGCGGGGAGGGCATCCGCGCATACGCGGCGAGCCAGCCCATTACCATCCCGGCGGCGCAGGCAGCGGCCGAGATGGCCTATCCCGGGAGTGGCCTGTATGCCCAGACGGCGAGCAGCTCGCTCCCGTTCAAATGCGTTGGAGCGGCACGCGCAGCGAGTGCCGACGGCAGGCGGGTTGCGTGGGTGGTCATCATTGCCCAGTACCCGGCTTCCGCTCCGTGCCCCGGGAGCAGCACCGTGACGAGCCCGACGGCGACTGCTACCGCAACGCCTACCTCTCCGCCCCCGCGGACGCCCTCTCCCACACCCACCCCCACCCCACGGGCCGATGGTGCGCAAGTCGCCATCTGGGCTGGCTGGAACCTCGTGCAGCCCCCCGCGGGGCCGGTTGTGGACGTGCTGGCAAGGGCGCAAGGATGCTACCGCTCGGTGTACGCCTGGGACGGGCAGCGGTGGCTGCGGTTTATCCCCGGGGGGCCCGCCTATGTCAACACGCTGGCAGCGTTCGACGGTCGGCCGGTGTGGATTGAGGGCACGGCAGCGAATTGCGGGGTGGTGCTCCTCTGACGCCGGGGCGGCTGGCGGAGATCAGCCTGCGGTGATTACAGGCTCCCGGGAAGAACCGAGAACCCGGGGGAGTTCGCGATTGCCTGCCCGAGGGTCGCGAGGGCTGCGACGCACACGAGCGCTACGAGCGCCAGGATGAGCGCGTACTCCGCCAGCCCCTGCCCCTCCTCGCCCGCACTCGTGCGGCAGCGGGCCAGCCAATGGTGCAGTCGTTTCATCCAGGCAAACCCCCGGGGTGGTCTCTCCCTGCCATCAAGTTCGGCAGCCCGGGCAACGTTCGCCCGGGTGTGGGCGGGGGAGATTGTGTAACGCGGGCGTGACGCGGGTTTACTGGGGGTTTACAGATGCCGGGCACCGCTCGGGCTCGACGGCAGACGCTGCAGCGGCGAGAGGGATGTCGGTGATCACGGTAGTGACTCCGGCCTCCCAGAGCCGCGCGAGGGTGGGCTGGAGCGCGTGCCGCTCCCGGAGCGTCCAGGCGGCCAGTGCGATGCCACGCCGGTCGAGCTCGAGGCCAAGGGCAAACCCGAGTTCGGCCATGCGCAAAACGGTGTCGATATCGACCATCCATTCGATTGCCGCCGGGACCATGCCGACAAGCTCGTCGACGCGTGCCTCGAGGTACTCCCGGGCGCTGGCGTAGGGGTTGCGGGCAAGCGGCGAGTCATCCCAGAAGCCGTGCAGCCCGCGCTGGCGGGGATACGGCGCCTGGCGCCGCCCCGGTGTGTAGTTCAGGAAGAGTGTGGGGTCGAAGGCGACGGGCACCCGGGTGAACTTGCGCAGGTTCCATGGCGACTGCGAGCCGAGGATGACGCGCCCGCCAAGTGGTTCGAGCGCCCGTTCGAGGCGCTCCACCCGCGCGGAAGAGATCGGGCGGTTGAGCTTGAGGTCGACCTGGAGGACGGTTGCAGAGCCATTGAGCTCCCGGACCACATCCTCGAGCCACGCGAGCGACGTGCCGGTCGGTCGATACGTGACGCCTTCCAGGGCGATGCGGACCATCTCGGCAACCCGGCCTGTGCCGTTCGTCGTGCGGTCCAGGGTGCTGTCATGGAAGCAAACCAGCTCGTCGTCGGCCGTAAAACGAACGTCGACTTCCAGGCGGGGAACCCCGGCGGAGACGCACTCGCGGACGGCGTCGAGGCTGTTCGGTGCCTGTCGCCCCGACAGGGTTGCCGAGTGGCAGCAGAACGTGCGCTGGCGACCCAGAATGAGCGGCCGCAGCGCCGCCGACAACCATCCAGGTTCGGCGTCCATGCAGGAAGGGTACCGCGACGCGGTTAATGCGCGAGGGAAGGAGCAACCGCCCGCTGCGGCGCTACCGTCCGACGCTGGACCGCCAGCGAGGAGCGCGCTACGGTACAGGTAGCGGTTATTGGCAAGTCGCGGAGTTGCCGCGACGCGAAAGGCCCGTGATATACTCCCGCGCGTCCTGAGGGGGCCGCTAGCTCAACTGGCAGAGCAGCTGACTCTTAATCAGCCGGTTGGAGGTTCGAGTCCTCCGCGGCTCACCAGCTCCCTGTTCGACCGCCGGGCAGCCACGTGGCCGCCCGGGCACTTCGTGGGGAAGTGTCGGAATCGGCAGACGAGCATGACTTAGGATCATGTGCCGCAAGGCGTAGGAGTTCGAGTCTCCTCTTCCCCACCATGCTCGAACTCGCCCTGCGGCGAATACGGCAGATCCGGCCCGGCCGGGCGCGAAAGGAGAAGGGATGCCGCTACTCGAGGTCAAAGACCTGCGCACGTACTTCTACACGCAGGAGGGCGTCGTCAAGGCTGTCGACGGGACGTCCTACGTCGTGGAAGAAGGGGAGACTCTCGGCCTCGTCGGCGAGTCCGGGTGCGGGAAGAGCGTCTCGGCGCTTTCCATCCTCCGCCTGATCCCCCAGCCACCGGGAAAGATCGTGTCCGGCGAGATCATTTTTGAAGGGCGTGACCTGCTGAAGCTCGACGAGGACGAGATCCGGAAGGTGCGCGGCAACGAGATCGGCATGGTGTTCCAGGAGCCGATGACGTCGCTCAACCCGGTACTCACGATCGGCCGGCAGCTGACCGAAACCCTCGAGCTCCACATGAACCTGCATGGTCAGGCGGCGCGCAACCGCGCGGCCGAATTGCTGGAGATGGTCGGCATCCCGGAAGCGAAGCGGCGGCTGGATGACTATCCGCACCAGTTCTCGGGTGGGATGCGTCAGCGTGTGATGATCGCGATGGCGATGAGCTGCAACCCGAAGCTGCTGCTCGCTGACGAACCAACGACGGCACTCGATGTGACGATCCAGGCGCAGATCCTGGAGGTCATGAACCGCCTGAGCCGCGAGCTCGGCACGGCTGTCATCATCATCACGCACAACCTCGGCGTGGTGGCCCGGTACGCCGACCGGGTCAACGTGATGTACGCCGGTCGGGTGATCGAGACGGCGTCGGCAGTTGAGCTGTACCGCAACCCGAAGCACCCGTACACGGTCGGCCTGCTGAACTCCGTGCCCCGGCTCGATGAGACGCGCAAGGAGAAGCTAATCCCGATTGAGGGGCTGCCGCCCGACCTGGCGCACCTGCCGCCGGGCTGCCCGTTCTACCCGCGCTGTGCCTGGCGGGTGGACCGCTGCCGCGAAGAGTATCCGCCGTTCAACCTCGTGGGCGAGAAGCACTATGCCGCCTGCTGGGAATCTGATCGCGTCCGCCGGGAGGTGCCAGTTGGCGCAGCAAACTAGCTCCGCGGTCCGCCAGGGTCGCGCCGCAATCGGCGACACGCTCGTCAAAGTCGACAACCTGAAGGTCTACTTCCCGGTCACGTCGGGCATCATTTTCCAGCGGAAGGTGGCCGACGTTCGCGCGGTCGACGACATTACCTTCGAAATTCGCCGTGGCGAGACGCTCGGCCTCGTCGGCGAGTCCGGCTGCGGGAAGAGCACCACCGGCAAGGCGATTCTGCAGCTCACCCGGCCCACGGCTGGTTCGGTGACGTTCGATGGCACCGACCTGACGAAGATCAAGGGTGGCGAGCTGCGGCGATTCCGGCGGCGGATGCAGATGATCTTCCAGGATCCGTACGCGAGCCTAAACCCGCGTATGTCCGTGGGAAGCATCATCAGCGAGCCGCTGACGATTCATAAGCTTGCAAGTGGCAAAGAGAAGAAGGAGCGGGTGGCGAATCTGCTCCAGACGGTCGGGCTCAACCCGTACTTCGCCAACCGGTTCCCCCACGAGTTCTCCGGCGGCCAGCGGCAACGCATCGGCATCGCTCGCGCTCTCGCGGTGCAGCCCGACTTCATCGTCTGCGACGAGCCGGTGTCGGCGCTCGACGTGTCCATCCAGGCGCAGATTATCAACCTGCTCCAGGACCTCCAGGACCAGTTCGGGCTCACGTACCTGTTCATCGCGCACGACCTCTCGGTGGTGCGTCACATCAGTGACCGCGTCGGGGTCATGTACCTCGGCCACATGATGGAGCTAACCGACCGGGACTCGATTTTCGAGAACCCACTGCACCCGTACACGAAGGCGCTGCTCTCGGCGGTGCCCATCCCCGACCCGGACGTGGAGCGGAAGCGGGAACGGATCATCCTGCTCGGCGACGTGCCCAGCCCGCTGCGCCCCCCGCCGGGTTGCGTGTTTCACACCCGCTGCCCGATCGCGATCGACGAGTGCCGCGCTCGCCGGCCCGACTGGCGCAACGTTGGCACGGCCGACCGCGAGCACTGGGTCTGGTGCCACCGGGTGTAGCCATCACCGGCGCGGCCATCGCCAGGTTTCGAACCGGGGCCCCGCCCGACCAGGCGGGGCTCCGTCCTTGCATGCGGCCGAACGCGGGATGCCTCGTGGCCTACGGCGTCGGTGTGACGGTCGGCGACGCGGCTGTGCCTGTGGGCGTTGATGTTCCGCCCGGCGGCGTGGGGCTGGGCGAGGGTGTCACGGTGGGTGATGGTGCCGGTGTTGGCTCGGTCGGCGTCGCCGTCGGCGACGGGGGCGCCGTTGGGCTGGGAGTGGGCGTGGGGAGCGGCTCAGGCACGCTGGTGGGCACCGGCGTCGGGGCGGGAGTCGGCGCGCCCACGGATGCGTCGCCCCGGACCAGCGCGGCGATGAGGACGCCCGCTCCGATCGCGAAAAGGATGACGCCGCCGATGGCGAGTGCTGTAAACCATCCGGCCGCGGGGTCACGGGTGGGCGGGGCCGGCGCACCGCGGCGCACGCGCGCGGTGGAGTGACGACGAAGCTGCGGAGGTCTGCCCGGTGGCGCGGCAATGGGTGCGGTGACGTGAGGCGCCGCGGGGAGCGCGGCAAGGGCATCGCGCAACTCCCGGCAGGTCGGGAACCGGTCCGCGGGGTCGAGTGAGAGCGCCCGCGCGAGGACTCCCTCGAGCGCCGCGCTGGCACCCGGTGCAAACCGGCGCAGCGGCGGCGGCGGGGCAGCCAGGCGCTGACCGGCGATCGCCGCGGGCGAAGCTCCGCCCCAGGGCAGGCGCCCAGCCGCTGCTTCGTAGAGCGTGAGAGCGAGCGCGTACTGGTCGGAGGCCGGTGCCGGGGACTCACCCTGGATGACCTCCGGGGCGAGGTAGGCGATGGTGCCAAGCAGGTCGGCGGCAACCGCCGGTGCCAGGGTGCGGGTCAGGGACTCCGCGACCCCAAAATCGGCAAGCTTCGCCACGCCGTGTTCGTTGACCAGGATGTTTTCGGGCTTGACATCGCCGTGCACCACCCCTTCCCCGTGGGCGTAGGCGAGCGCGTCGGCCACCTGGCGGCCGATGCGGGCGACCTCGCGCTCTGTGAGCCGCCCCTGGGCTTCGATGAGCTGCCGGAGCGTGTAGCCATGCACATACTCGGTGACGATGTAGCGCCGGCCACTGAACATCCCGGCATCGAAAACAGCCACGATGTTCGGGTGCTGGAGACGCGCGACCACCCGCGCTTCCCGTTCGAAGGCGGCCACGGCCTCGGGGTCGATGGCCTCGGTGAGCGCCGCATGGAGGGCCTTGAGCGCGACCCATCGACCGAGGCGCAGGTCTTCCGCGAGCCAGACCTCGGCCATGCCACCGGTTCCGAGCAAACGCTCGAGGCGGTATCGTCCGTCTACGATGTCCTCAGCGGTCAGCGACAGGTGAACCTCCAGCTGGTGCGCTCGCGCGAGCGGGCCGTCGAATTCGTCCTCCTGGCAGGCCCCCTGCTGATCCTCGTCATCGCGTGGCGATCGCTCGCGGTGGCAGGGGTAGAGATGCCACCCGGCATGCCTCGCATCGTAACCCAGGTGGCAGTTTGCGTGATCGCGATGCACGTGGCAGTCCGACTGGTCGCTCCCGGTGCACGTCCAGAGGTGCTGCCGCTCGTGACCGTGCTGGCGAGCCTGGGCGTTGTCATGGTGACGCGCCTCGCACCGGCCTCGGCCGGCCAGCAGGCCACGTGGCTGGCAGTCGGCGCCGCCGCGTTGCTCACCGGATTGATAGGGGGCCGACGGACACCCCTGCTTCGCTCGTTCACCTATACCGCCGGGTTGGGAGCTGTGCTGCTGCTTGTGGCCACCGGGCTGTTCGGCGAAACCATCAACGGCGCCCGGCTCTGGGTGCGGGTGGCCGGCCAGTCGGTCCAAACCACCGAGTTCATCAAGGTGTTTCTCATCCTCTTCCTTGCGGGCTACCTTGCCGACACCGCCGGAGCGCTCGGGCGACCCTCGGTGCGACTCCCGGCCGGCCGCGTGCCCGGGGCTGCACTCGTCCTCCCCCTATTGCTGGTGCTCGCCGGGGCCATCGGGGCGCTCGCACTGCTGCGCGACCTGGGTTCTATCGCGCTCCTCCTCCTCCTCGCCATCGGCATGCTCTACCTGGCGACCGGCAGGTTCGAATTCGTCGCCGCTGGTATCGGGCTGGTGCTGGCAACCGCGGTTCTCGGCTATGCCATCTTTGGTCACGTCCAGAGCCGGGTCGATGCCTGGCTCAACCCGGAGGCCGACCCGCTCGGCGCCGGCTACCAGGCACTGCAGGCGACGTACGCGATCAACGCCGGCGGCGTGACCGGTGCCGGGCTTGGGAGGGGCATGCCCACGGTCGTTCCGGCCGCGTCTACCGATTATGTCTTTGCGGCCATCGCGGAGGAGCTGGGGCTGGCTGGCGCGACCGCCGTCGTGCTGGTGTACCTGTCGCTGCTGCTGGCCGGGTTCCGGATTTCAGTCGAGGCGGCGACAGCGTACGAGCGGTTGCTGGCGGCAGCGATCGCCCTGCTGTTCGCCATCCAGGCCGCCGTGATCATCGCCGGCAACGTGCGCCTCATCCCCACGACGGGCATCACGCTGCCCTTCGTGAGCTACGGCGGGTCGAGCCTGGTGGTCAATTTCGGGCTGGCGGGGCTCCTGCTGGGGGTATCGCACCGGGCACGCTCAGACCGGTAGTCCAGGGCGCGAACCCGCTGGATTCAGAGGCGTACGAGGCGCACGTTGTAGATGCCGTCGATCGCTTCGACGCTGGCGAGCTGGTCTGCCGTGGGCTCTTCATCGACGGCGATGAGCATGAGTGCGCGACCCCGGCGCGCCCGGCGCCCGACCTGCATCGACTGGATGTTGATGTCGAACTGCCCGAGGAGGGTGCCGACGCGGCCGATCATGCCGGGGCGATCTTCGTTGTCGCAGACGATGATGCACATTCCACGCTCGGGCGCGATATCGACGTCCAGGCCGTTGATCATGACGATGCGCGGGTGGCCGCGCTCGACGGTACCGGAGACCGACACTTCGGCCTCGCTGGTCTTCACGCGGACGCTGACGAGGTTCAGGAACACTTCGTGCGAGGCGCGTGTAGTCTCGCGGATGTCCCAGCCGCGGGCCGTCGCCACCAGGTGGGCATTGACGATGTTGACGTTCTCTTCGCTGATCGGTCGGAGCAGGCCGCGGATGATGGCCGCCCGGAGCGGCGTGGTGTCGTGCTCCGTAATCTCGCCGTAGTACTCCACGTCGATTGACTCAAGCTTGCCTGTCACGAGCTGGGTGGCAACCATGCCAAGCTGCTCGGCCACGCCCATGTAGGGCGCCACCACCTGGAGCGTTTCGGGGGCAAGCAGGGGCGCATTGACGGCATATCGCGCCGGGCGGCCTTCGAGCACATCGATGATCTGCTCGGCGACGTCGACGGCCACGCGCTCCTGCGCCTCGGCAGTCGAGGCCCCGAGGTGCGGTGTAGTGATGATGCGCGGGTCGCCCAGGAGCGGGTTGTCGGGGGGAGGCGGCTCGGCGGTGAAGACGTCGACCGCGGCACCGGCGACCTTTCCCGCCCGGACAGCCTCGGCGAGGGCGGCTTCATCGATGATGCCGCCGCGCGCCACGTTGATGATTCGCACACCGTCCTTCATCCGTGCGATTTCTACGGCGCCGATCATTCCCTGGGTGGAGGCGGTGAGCGGCGGGTGCACCGAAATGAAGTCCGAGAGCATGAGGAGCTGCTCGAAGTCGACCGATTCGACGCCGAGGGAGCGGGCACGCTCTACGGGGACGAAGGGGTCGACCGCCAGGACGCGCATTTCCATGGCAACGGCGCGGCGCGCGACCTCGGACCCGATTTTTCCGAGGCCCACGATTCCCAGGGTCTTGCCGCGCACCTCAGTGCCGACGTAGCTCTTGCGATCCCACTTTCCGGCACGCATCGATGCATCAGCCTGGGGAATGTGCCGTGCGAGCGCGAGCAGAAGGGCAATGGTGTGCTCGGCAGCAGCGACGGTGTTGCCCTGGGGTGCGTTGACGACCACGACGCCCCGCTCGGTCGCGGCATCGAGGTCGATGTTGTCGACGCCGACGCCGGCGCGCCCCACGACCTGGAGGTTCTCGGCAGCTTCGATGACCGCCCGCGTCACCTTCGTCTCGCTGCGGACCACGAGCGCTTCGTAGTCGGCGATGGCAGCGACCAGGGCGTCCTGCTGGAGCCCGGTCCGCACATCGACATCCGCGACGCGGCGCAAGAGCTCAATGCCTTCCGGGGCAACGGGGTCGGCTACCAGGACACGAGGGCGGCGGGGGGTGGTCATCGGCTTACGCTGCTCCTTCAGGGATGCGAGTGCGAGTTCGATAGCCGGCGGGATGCGGGTCTTGCCCGCTTCCCAGCGGCTGATGGTGCCCTGGTCGACGCCGAGGGCTTCCGCGAGGGCGCTCTGGGAAAGGCCGAGGGCCGTTCGTTCGGCGAGGAACTGCTCCGGGGTCATGTGCCATGCAGTATGCATGAAAGCAGCGGGCCATGCAAACTGCATGGCCCGCTCACTGGCTACGGAAGCCCGACCCGTCAGACGCGGGCGCCGGCCTCTGCCAGCAGTTTCTCGACCACGTCGAGCGCCTCGGCCACTTCTTCCTGCTGGACCCAGCCGAGGTGGCCTACCCTGAAGATCTTGCCTTCGAGCTTGCCCTGGCCGCCGCCAAGGACGACGCCGAACTCCTCCCGGGCACGACGGCTCAACGCCTTGCCGTCGACCCCCTCCGGCCACCACACGGCCGTGACCGTATTGGACGCGTACTGCTCGTCGACCGGTACAAGCTTGAGGCCCATCGCTCTGACGCGTTCGCGCGTATACCGCCCGATCGCTTCGTGCCGCGTGAAAATGCTCTCCAGCCCCTCGGCCCGCATCAACTCGAATGCCTTGTCGAGGGCATAATAGACCGAGAGGGCCGGGGTCCACGGGTTCTGGAGCTTGGCGAGCGAATCGCGGGTCTTTGCGGCGTCGAAATAGAACCTGGGCATTTTCGCCTCGGCGTTCGCTGCCCAAGCCCGCTCACTCATGTACACGAACGCGAGTCCGGGGGGCACCATCCAGCCTTTCTGGGAGCCGCTGACCACGACATCGAGGCCCCAGCGTTCGACCGGGCAGGGGATCGAGCTCATGCTGCTCACGGCGTCGACGAGGATGAGCCGGTCGCGAGCGCGCACCTCGCGGGCGATGGCCTCGAGCGGGTTGGTCACGCCGGTGGACGTTTCGTTATGGGTCACGAGGACGGCCTTGATGGCCGGGTCTTCGTCGAGCATACGGCCGATGGTCGCCGGGTCGGCGGCTTCGCCCCATTCCGTGGCGTAGCTCACCACGTCGGCGCCGTAGGCCTTGGCGATGGACTTGAAACGGTCCCCGAAGGAGCCGATGGAGACGGAGAGGACCCGGTCGCCCGGGCTGAGGGTGTTCACGACGGCGACTTCGAGCCCGCCGGTGCCTGAGGTCGTGAATGACAGCACATCGCTCGAGCTACCGAACACCCAGTTCAGGCCGTCGGTGACACGACGGAGAATCTGGGCGAACTCGGGGCCGCGGTGGTTCATCATTTGCCGGGCGCCTGCCGCCAGAACCTCTTCCGGGCAGGGGGTCGGGCCAGGGATGCGCAGGTTCACGATCGTCTCCGGGGAAGTGGTGTCTCCATCGTCAGCGGTCATCCGCGATCGGTCAATTGGGGATGCAGTGCAACCCCGGTGCCGGCGGCCTCGGCGCCGAGCAATCCTGGATCTGACATTTTCTCGACATCATTTCGACGTTGCCGGGTTGACCGCCTCGATACTGCGGTCATATAGTCCGGCGAAAGTTACGGATTTCACAACCCCCGCCATGACGCTTGAGATTCCAGAGGTCGTCATCAACCGCCTTCCGGTGTACGCCCGCGCACTGGCAGAGCTGGCCTCCCGCGGCGAGACGGTCGTCAGCTCCCAGGCGCTCGGCGAGATGCTGGACGTGACGCCGGCCCAAATTCGGAAGGACCTCAGCTATTTTGGACGCTTCGGCAAGCAGGGGCGCGGCTACAACGTCCAGGGCCTCCTGGCCAAGCTGCGCGAGATTCTTGGCATCGACCGGCAGTGGCGGCTCTGCCTGGTGGGTGTCGGGCGTCTTGGCCAGGCGATTGCCGAATATGGGGGGTTCGGCCCGCAGGGCTTCCACATCGTGGCCGCGTTCGATGCCAACCCGGAGATCGTGGGAAAGCGGGTCGGTGGGGTCGCCGTGCGTACCATCGACGAGCTGGATGACTACCTCCGCGAACACCATGTCGATATCGGCATTGTGGCGGTGCCTGCTGCGGAAGCGCAGGATGTCGTCGACCGCCTGGTGCGCGCTGGCATTCGCGCCATCCTGAACTACGCCCCGATCACGGCGCATGTTCCCCCGCATGTCACCATCCGGCACATCGACCCGGTGCTCTCACTGCAGAGCATGACGTTTTACATCAAGCGCGCGGAGCAACCAGAGCCGGCTGCTCGTTGAGCGAATCACGGCCCCCGGGCGCAGTGTCTCAGTCCGTTATCGCTGTTCCGCCTGCGGGAACATGCCGACGAGGTTCTCCTCCTCCGTCGGCAGGCTGCGCCTGATGACATCGAGGTGGTCGAGGGCGATGCCCGCACCGATCGCGACACACTCGAGCGGGTTGTCGGCGACGTAGCAGGGCACCCCGGTTTCCTGCGTGAGCAGCTCATCGAGATGGCGGAGGAGCGCGCCGCCGCCAGTGAGGACGATTCCCCGGTCGATGACGTCGGCAGCCAGCTCGGGCGGCGTCTTCTCAAGGACCGCGCGGACCGTTTGCACGATGGTGCCCAGGCAATCCTGGATGGCCTGGGCGACTTCCGTGGAGGTGAGGGAGATGGTCTTCGGAAGACCGCTCAACTGGTCCCGTCCGCGGACCTGCGTGGCGAGACCTTCATCGATGGGCAGCGCGCTCCCGATGGCAATCTTGATCTCTTCCGCGGTCTTCTCGCCGATGATGAGGTTATGTCGGCGGCGTACGTACGCCATGATCGCCTCATCGATGCGGTCGCCGGCCATACGCACCGACTCTGAGACCACGATGCCATACAGGGAGATGACGGCAGCCTCAGTCCGGCCGCCGCCGATGTTCACGACCATGTTGCCGCGAGCGGTGCCGATGGGAATGCGGGCCCCGATGGCGGCGGCCAGTGGCTCGGGAACGAGATGCGCTGGCTTCCTGGCACCGGCCTGCTCGGCGGCGTCGCGGACAGCGCGCTGCTCGACGCTGGTCACGCCGGCAGGAACGGTGACCATCACCTCCGGGCGGATGAGGTTGAAGCGCCCGGTGATGAGGCCGATGAAGTAGCGGAGCATCGCCTCGGTGGTGAGGTAGTCGGCGATCACGCCGTCGCGCATCGGGCGGATAACGCTGATCGACCCGGGCGTGCGCCCCTGCATCGCGCGCGCCTCGTTGCCGACGGCAACGATCGCGTTGTCGCGATTATGTCGCGCTACGACGCTCGGCTCGTTGACGACGATGCCCTGGCCCTTGACGTAGACGAGGATGTTGGCGGTGCCCAGGTCGATGCCGGCTTTCTTCGGGGCGAGGAACTCGAATGCCATCAGGCGCGCTCCACCTCGACGCTCATGCTGCGCAGCTTCTCGTCGAGCCGCTCGTAGCCGCGGTCGAGGTGATAGATATCGTCGATGATGGTGGTACCGCTGGCAACGAGCGCCGCGAGCAGGACCGCAGCACCGGCGCGGACATCGAGGGCCCGGACACGTGTACCGTGCAGGGGCGTCGGGCCGGAAACAATCGCCGACGAGCCGGTGGAGACAATTTCCGCGCCCATTTTGCGCAGTTCGCTCACGTAGAGCATGCGGTTATCGAACACGCGCTCATGGATGATCGAAACACCGTGGGCCTGGGTAAGGAGGGCACCGAACGGTGCGTGGAGGTCGGTCGCGAGGCCGGGGTAGGGCAACGCCTGGAAGCTCACGGCCCGGATGTGCCCGCCCGAGCGAACCAGGAGTGCACCCGGCAACGGGGTGATGGTCGCCCCGGTGGCGCGTAGCTTGTGGATGAGGGCGTCCATCACCTCCCAGGGGGCGTCGTCGAGGAGGAGTTCGCCACCGGTCATGACTGCCGCGATGGCCCACGTCCCGGCTTCGATCCGATCGGGCATGATGCGCGAGCGGGTGCCGCGCAGCCGCTCGACCCCGTCGACCTCGAGGATCTGGCTGCCGATGCCGGCGATGCGAGCACCCATGGCGTTGAGGAGGTGGCACAGCTCCTGCACCTCGGGCTCGGTGGCGGCATTGACGATGGTGGTGTGGCCGCGCGCGAGGACGGCCGCCATCACGACATTCTGGGTGCCGGAGACTGACGGGTAGTCCATGAAGACGCGACTGCCGGAGAGCCCGGCAGCCGGTGAGCGGGCGACAAATCGCTCACCTTCCCGCGTGACCGTTGCACCCATCGCCTCGAACCCGGAGAGGTGGACATCGATGGGGCGCTGGCCGATGACGTCGCCGCCGGGCGGGGCGGAAGCTGCGAAGCCGTGGCGCCCGAGCAGCGGGCCCATCACCTGGAACGAGGCCCGGTTCTCGCTTATGAGCTCGGTCGGTGCCTCGAACGTCTGAACGCCCGCGGCGTTGAGGAGCAGGCTGCCCCCCGGGAGCCGTTCGACGCGTGCACCGAGGCTACGCAGGAGGTCCGCGAGGGAATCGACATCCGTGATGAACGGCACGTTGTCGAGGATGACGTCCTCATCGGTGAGGAGCGCCGCGCACATTGCTGCGAGGGCATGGTTCTTGGCGCCCGAGATGCGCACGGTGCCGCGAAGGACAGCCTCGCCCTGCACGATGTAGCGGCCGCCGCGGACACGCGTGGTCATTCCTGACGCCAGTCTAGGGGCTCCGGCTGCATTGTGCGAACGGCCGTTCGCGTCGGGCTCGATGCCCTACACCTGGGGCCGACCCGTCGTGCGGCGCCTGCGCTGCTCCGCGACGCGGAGGCGGAGGAGGGCACGCTGCAGAGCGGCCTGTGCGCGGATTGCTTCACTATCTGCCCGGGACGAAGGCCAGCGCGTGCGCTATCGCGCCTCCGTCACGGAGAGCACGTTGCCGTCGGGGTCTTTGAACCAAGCAAGGCGGGTCCCGGTGGGCAGCGTGCAGATGCCAGCCGCGTCCTGGTCCATCCCCGGGTACCGCTCGAATGAGACGCCGCGTTCCCTGAGCGTCCGGACGGTCTCCTCGATGTTGGGCACGAACCACCCGAGGACGGTGTAGGGCGGAGGCCAGACCTCGGAGACGATCGAGACCCGGAGCTGGGCGCCCGCCAGATCAAACACCAGGGCGAAGTGGCCATCCTCGGCGAGGCGGAGGCCGAGCACCCCTTCGTAGAAGGCGCGCGCTCGTTCTCGGTTGCTGGTGGCGGCGAAGGCGATGGGACGTGCGTCGGCGAGCACCTGGAGCAGCATACACCAGGCGGACTATGCCGGTGCGGCGTGGCCAGAAGGCTCAAACCGCCTGGGCCGCATGCCCCGCCCCGTCCTGATGGTGCAAGACGACGAGCTCAGCCGCCGCGGACACGGGTGGTCATTCCTGACGCCAGTCTAGGGGCTCCGGCTGCATTGTGCGAACGGCCGTTCGCGTCGGGCTCGATGCGCTACACCTGGGGCCGACCCGTCGTGCGGCGCCTGCGCTGCTCCGCGACGCGGAGGCGGAGGAGGGCACGCTGCAGAGCGGCCTGCGCGCGGGCGAGGTCGACATCGCGGGCGGCCTGTTCGCGGTAGCGGCGGATGCGATCTTCGGCGCGCCGGCGCGCTTCCTCGGCCCGGGCGATGTCGATCTCCTCGGCGGCTTCGGAGGCATCGGCCAGCACGGTGATGCGATCGTTGCGCACTTCGAGGAAGCCACCCGTCACAACGAACGCCTCTTCCTGGCCGGCGCGCCGGATGATCATCTCGCCCGGCTCGAGGGTGGTCATAAGGGCAGCGTGCTTCGGGTAGATGGCGAGCTGCCCCTCTGCGCCCGGCACGATGAGGGCATCGACACCCTGCTCAAGGCGGACGACACGCTCGGCCGTGATTACTTCGACCGTGAGCGGCATCTGGTGTTACTCCTGCGCCAGGCGGCGGGCCTTTTCGACGGCGCTGTCGATGTTGCCGACCATGTAGAACGCCTGCTCGGGCAGGCCATCATGCTTGCCTTCAAGGATTTCCTTGAAGCCGCGGACGGTCTCCCGGACGGGCACGTACTGGCCGGGGTTCCCGGTGAACTGCTCGGCGACGAAGAATGGCTGCGTGAGGAACCGCTGGATCTTGCGCGCCCGGGCGACCGTGAGCTTGTCCTCGTCGGAGAGCTCGTCGATGCCGAGGATAGCGATGATGTCCTGCAGGTCCTTGTAGCGCTGCAACACGCGCTGGACGCCGCGCGCCACTTCGTAATGCTCCTGCCCAACGACGCGGGGTTCCAGCGCGCGAGAGAACGACGCGAGCGGGTCCATGGCGGGGAAGAGCGCCTGCTCGGCGAGCGAGCGCTCGAGAGCGACGACGGCATCGAGGTGGCCGAACGTGGTCGCCACACCGGGGTCGGTGTAGTCGTCCGCGGGTACGTAAATCGCCTGGAAGGACGTGATCGAGCCCTTCTTGGTCGAGGTGATCCGCTCCTCCAGTTCGCCCATCTCGGTTGCCAGCGTGGGCTGGTAGCCAACCGCGGACGGCATACGACCAAGGAGCGCGGAGACCTCCATACCCGCGAGGGTGTAGCGGTAGATGTTGTCCACGAAGAAGAGGACGTCGCGCCCCTCTTCGTCGCGGAAGTACTCGGCCATGGTCAGACCGGTGAGGGCCACGCGGAGGCGCACACCGGGCGGTTCGTTCATCTGGCCGAAGACCATGGCCATCTTGGGGAGTACCCCGGATTCCTTCATCTCGTGCCAGAGGTCGTTCCCTTCGCGCGAGCGCTCGCCGACGCCGGCGAACACCGAGTACCCACCGTGCTCGCGGGCGATATTGGAGATGAGCTCCTGGATGACGACCGTCTTCCCG
>FWPU01004671.1_pt1 | contig 31448 bp, 25 predicted proteins | sample 2228361 | NCBI WGS metagenome assembly FWPU01 (sample SAMEA103939777, study PRJEB20133) | metagenome | reverse complement strand
AAGTATTCAAATGTCTTTAAAATTTTAGTTGTAAAAAAAAATATTAATATTTTTAAAAAAAATCAATTAAACAATTAATTTCATACACTAAAAGCATTGACAAATTATAAAAAAAAAATTTATTAAAATATATTTTTCATATTGGAGGTAAAGAAATGAAAACAAAAAAAATATTATGGTTAGGTTTAGGAATGATTTTTTTTACCAGTATTTCCTTTTTACTTGCAGATAGTTCTGTATTTTTTTGCGATGAAACTTCTGCATACGGGGCAGCATGGGGTGGTACAATGGCGCAAGTAAAAAAAACTGCAAGAGAATATTGTGAATCTAATGGTGGTACAAATTGTCAGGAACTGGTAAGCTGTAAAACCGGTTTTGGAGCCATCGCTACTGATGATGAAGGAACCATAGGAGCCTCTTGCGGCACAAAATCACAAGAAGAAGCAGATAGAATGTCTATTGAGAGCTGTATGGAATATAGTTCCAATCCTAAGAATTGTAAGATAAAACATCAATGGAGAGGTTAATTTTTTAATAATAATTTTTCTCTCTTAGCTGAACTAGTTCTTTTTTTCTATCTTCGGGAAGAGGAATGGTTGCACCTATAGATTTCGCTATGCAAAGAACCATCGCACAATGTTCTAATTCTTCCATTGTGAAATAGGCATCCCATAAATCTCTTCCCAGTGTAACAGCACCATGATGGGAAAGTAAAATGGCATTTTTATGAATATAAGGTTGTATAGCATCAAACATTTCGCGGGTTCCTGTAAGAGCATAGGGAGCAGTAGGAACATCTCCTAAAACCAGAATGGCTTCTGATAAATTAGTATTTTCAAGAGAAATTCCTGTTAAGGTAGCAGCAATAGCATAAGGGGGATGGGCATGAATAATTGCAAACACATCCTCTCTATTTTTATAGATTTCTAAATGCAGGATCGTTTCTGATGTAGGTTTTAAGTTTCGGGGACTTTCAAGTATTTCTCCGGAGAGATTAACCAGTACAAAATCATCTTTTTCAAGAAAACCCTTACATTTTTTTGTTGGAGAAATCCATACAGAATTATCGCGATTTCGAACAGAAATGTTTCCATCGTAAGCAACTACTAATCCCTTCTGATAAAGTAAAGAACTAACTTTCACCAAATCCTCTCGTATATCCATAAAAGCATAAAATCATTAAATTAAATATCTGACAATCCTTTTTAAAATTATAAAATTCGTAATTATTTAATTTTTTTTGATTTTTTTGAATTGGATTTAGATTGACGATCTTTATTTTTGTTTTCAGAAATCTCTGGAATTTCTTTTTTATTATCCTGAAAAATTCTTTTAATTTTATTTTGTAAGGTGGTACGTTTAATTTTTAGTTTTTCAGATGTATGGGTAATATTTTGATTATACTTATCAAGGTAGAACTCAATGATTTTTTTCTCTATTTCTTCTATAATTTCTTCGTGGGACAAACCTTTATGAAGATAATCTTCATATATAGGAATTATATCGAGTTTTTTTTCTATTTCAAGAAAAACATATAAATATCCATAAAGTTCTTGATTTCTGGTTAGATTTCTTACTATCACTTTTTTATTTAATTCTTTTATAAAAAATTCCATCAAATCTGAATAATGTTGATTCAAAATATTTTCTGCAAGTGTCTTACGGGTTTGTTCATACAAATAGGATTCTGCAATCGCCATTTTTTTCTTAAAAGGGCCTTTTTCTAGAATTTCGCGAATAAAATCTTCATTATAAAAGATATGATGTCCTTTATGATCAGTTGCAAATAAGGGAAAAGGGAAAGCTGATAAGATATTTTCAATCAAATTATATTTCTCCTGAAGTTCCTGATTTTCCTCTGAATTCTTAACATCTTTTTTTTTATCCAGATTTACAGTGTATAGGAAATTCTTAATATAAAAATTGATTTCTGGCTTATTCCAGTTTGTCAGTAATTTTGCATAAAGATCAATTACAGGAATAGGAGCTTTTTCAAAAAATTCCCATATAACTTCGGGTGATATTTCTCTAGAGACAAAAAAATCGGGTATAAATTCAAAACTCTGTTCAATTCGATTTTTATCAACACTATAATGAAATACTTTATTTCTGGATAAAAAACCTATCAAAAAGCAATCCCCCTTTTGATTTTTGTCAATAATAGGAATACTTGATAAAGGATTTTTTACAAATAACCTTACTAATTCCTCTACTTTTAGACTAGACACAGTTTTTTATATTTTTTTAAAAAATTATTCAGTCAATAAGGATTTTAAATGTGGTATAAACTCTTTTATCTCTTTTAAAAATTCTGATAATTCGTATTCAAGCAAATCACCTACAAAGACTATGTCCTGATTTTCCAATCCTCTGGATAAATTTTCCAACAATTCCTTTAATTTTTCTGTAATTTCCTGTAATCCTCGATTTTTTATTTTTACATTCGTTGATACAAAATAAAACAAATAATTTTCCAAAATTTCGCTTACCTTTTCGAGTTCAGAAAAAGCCTGAACATCTTCACCTACCTGAAAATGCGTATTAATTTCTATTAACTTTTTATTAATGGAATCAATTTCTCCAGAAAATTTTTCAAGAATCTCTGCTATTTCTTCTGGTTTAAGAATCTGAGAAAGTAAATGACTGTAAAATTGGGAAGTAAAAGACTTTAAAACGCGAAGGGATTTTAAAATATCAAATTTTAATTCATTATAATTTTGAACGTTCAATCTTAGGGAGAGTTCTATTAAATTTAGTAAATTTTTATAAACATTTTCCTGAGTTTCTTCCCGATATATTTCTAAATCCTCTATATTGATTTTTAATTTAGAACTTAATGAATCCATCATATCCTGAATCCATAATACCCCTTCCTGAAATTCCTTAATATTCTGATTTGTAACTTCATCTGAACTGAAAAAGAAATTACCCATTTGATCAATATATCTATCCAGTGTTTGAATATTATATAAAATTAGTTCGTGAAAATCTCCTACATAAAAATGGACTTTTTCAATTTGATGAATGGGTATTTCCTCCAATTTCTGATTCGAAATATCCAGATTACTAATATTAAAATCAATGATGATTTTATTAATTTTTCTTACACTATTTTCGATTTCTTTATAAACATCTAAAAAATTTTTTTCATTTTCTAATTGAACATCCAGCAATTGTTCATTGATGTAAATTTGCATTTTTCACCTCATTATTCATCTTTGATTCCTAAACGATTTTTTAAAATATTACCCGTTTCTCTTGAATTTCTGATAGAACTTTCCATTCTTCCGAATTTTTGTCTGAGCATTTCTTCCTTTCGCATCAGGGATAGTTCTTTATTTAATATAATTTTTTTATTTTCTTTAATTTTTTCTTTGAGTAGATTCACTCGCGATGTAATAATTCCTCCAGAAACCTGAACATAGGGAGAAAGTTCCTGATTCATCTTAAATGCCACTCCATCATCAATTAGGGAATCTTCGTTTCTGTCCATTGCAAAAATTTCCTTAACAGCATCTGGATACTGGATAAGAGATTGTTCTAATTTTTCTTCATCAAGAATTAATAAACCTTTTTTAATATCTTTCCAGTCACTTCCGATTTTTCCAGTAGAAATTCCTATTTCTGTTAACATTCTATATTTTGGAGGAATTCGAACGGGATAGGAATTTCCAACAATTGATGATAGTATAGAAACCAATCTTCGAGCAATAGGTTCACCTGCAAAAATTCCACTTTCATCTTCCAGCTTTCTAAATCCATCTTCAATCCTTTCGCGAGGATCAGATGATCTTTTTAAAAGAAAATCCTGTTCTCTATTAAACTTATCATTATCTTTTATAAAAGTCATTAATTCATTATAAGCAGTAACCCAATTTTTTATTTTTTCCTTTATCTGCCCTACATTCGATTGAATTTTTAACGTAACCTGTCCCTGAGTTGGCTTATGTAGGTTTAATGAAACTCCCTGAATTAAATCAGTAATATTTTCGTTTGTATTTCTCTGAACCTCAATACCGTTAATTTTTAATTTCGCATTTTGGGGAGGATCAATCTCGTGTAAAGGCGCGTACACTGTATTTTCTGGAATTACTTTAACTACATTAAGATTTTCTATTTTTAATTCTCCTTCAAAATTTTGTTCTATTTCCATAGAAATCAATTGAATAGGTTCCTTTTCATTTAAATCTTGTAGCTGTATCTGAAATTGTTTTGAGTTTTTTAAAAAAAATTCTTTTGATTTACTGGTTCCATAAGATTCCCAATGAACAGTAATTTTAAGAAAAGATTCTTTCTTCTCTTCTTCCTGCAAAGGGATTTCTCTTTCCTGCTCAATATGTGGCCCATATATCTCAATATCAAAGATTTTATCTTTTATTGTGGGTCCCATTATAATTTTTTCTCTTTCTGGATTTCTTGTAACCTTAGTTTGAATATTCTTAATTGAATAAAAAAAAGCAATTTGCTTTATCTTTTCTTCTATATTAAAATTAAAGTTATATCGATAACGCATAGGTCCTTGACTTACCCAACCCTGACGATTTATCTGGATATTCTCAATACTACCCTCAGAAACAATAAAATTTTCTTTTACCAAATGAACCTTTTCTGATTTTTCATAGGGCTTACCAATATTTCCTACAACTTCAATAGTTTTTAATAACTGATCTGATTCAGATAATTCAATTTTTCCTTTTGCTCCAGAAATTTTTGACTGCAAAATCAATATTGAGGAATCGCTGGAAATATTTACTTTATGAACATCATAAAATTTGCCTGATTCATTCTGAAGCAATCTAAACAATTGTTCTACATTCCCCCCTTTAAAATCAAAATCTATCTGATTTCCATCAATGCGTATTGAAAATTTTCCAGAAGGTAGTATTTCTGATGATTGAATTTCTCTACTTCGAATTTTATGATAGGTGGCAAGTTGTAAAACTTCTACATTCTGTTGTATTTCATTCAATTTTGCGGAAAAGGATACTGTCCCACTAATGGAACTTTCATCGCTTGAGATTAAAGTTTTTGTGGCAAAGGGACCTGTGTAAGAATAAATATCTCTACTCAGATCGGATAGCTTTTTAGCTCGTGTTTGTAATTCTTCCCATGCCTGAATTCTTATTTCATTTCTTTTATTGTCTTCTTCCAATCGTTTTAAAGGTGCTCTCTCAGCTTCTATTAGTTTAGAAATTACAAGTTGAATATCCATACCTGATTGTGAAGGCATTGTATAGGGAGATGGCATAATTACCTCTTTTCCAAGTTTCGGTTAATTTTATAAAAACATAATCATTATTTATAAAACTGGATTCAATTTCTATGAAAAAAGAAAAAAAATCTGCAATTTCTTACAGAATATTTAAAAATACAATCTAAAAAATAAGTTAAACTGGAATACTAAGAATCTTTATGACTTGGTGATTCCAAATTTTTGCTGCAATTCGTCATCTAATTCATCGGCCCACCATTCCAGATCCATGATACATGTTTTTAATCCTTCGTAGTCTATTCCTGAGATATCCCACTCATAAGTAGCGAAAACCTTTTGGCTTTCTGGAGATAATGTTAATTTCACTCCAAGATAAGTATTATTCAGTTCTAATAAATATTTATAAAAATCTTCTAGATTTGTTTTTGGAGAGTTTCCTAAAAAAGAAAAAACTCTAAGAAAGCTCCTAATTTCGTTATTCCCAACAGGAACATCATCTACAAATACTTCAAGAGTGGCTGAACCTCTTTTCCAATAATAAGCATTTCTTTCAGGATCAAAAGTAAGATCTTTTGTTAAACCAATTTCTTCTACAAACCTATCTAACATATGATAAACTTCACTTTTTGTTGCCATAGTTTCCTCCAGGTAAATGATGATTCCAAGTATTCTTTAGTGATAAAAACATACAATAAAAAAATTATATTTAACTAAAAATTTTTTTTTTTTTTTAAAATTTTATTTTTGAATTCAAACTAGTTTTGAATATCATGAATAAAATTCATTAAAAATAAAGTCTTACTTATATTTTTATTTGACTAGCATCACAGAATGAAAAAAAATGTTATAAAAGTTTTATCTATGTCAGAAGAAAATCATAAAGCAAAAAAATTATATAAGGTTTTATTTTATAATTCTGGAAAAATTTACGAGATTTATGCTAAAAATGTCCAACAGAGTAGCTTATTTGGATTTATTGAAATTGAAGATTTAGTATATGGGGAAACTTCTCAAATTCTTGTAAATCCTAATGAAGATTCTTTAAAAAAAGAATTTGAAAATACATCCCGACTTTTTATTCCTGTTCATTCAATTGTTAGAATCGAGGAAATTGAAAAAACAACACAGCTTAAGCCGAGAGTGATTGCTATTAAAGAAAATTCATCTAAAAATCATCCCACAATTTACAGTCCACCTGACCCTTTTCGCTTCTAAAAGATTTTATGCTGTTTCCTTAGAGTCCTTTTCACCTATTGTTTCCAAATTATTTTTGGAGAGATCATTCTTCTTATAAGTAATTATAGGCTGTTCATTTTTATCTATAACTTCGGGAGTAATATGTATTTTTTCAATTTCTTTACGAGAAGGAACTTCATACATTAAATCAAGCATAATTTTTTCTACTATACTCCTTAAACCTCTTGCTCCTGTTTTTCTTTCAATAGCTTTTCTAGCTATGGCTTCAATCGCTTTATCATCAAATGTGAGTTCTACACCTTCAAACTCAAATATTTTTTTATACTGTTTGTATAAGGAATTTTTTGGTTCTACAAAAATTCTTTTTAAAGTTTCCAGATCTAATTCTTCGAGGGTAGCCACCACAGGAAGTCTTCCAATAAATTCAGGAATTAATCCAAATTTAATTAAATCATCAGGTTCTACATATTTGAGAATTTCTGCACGATTGAGTTTTTTTACATCTGTAATTATATTATCTCTATTAAAACCAATCGATCTAGAACCCAACCTTTTCGCAATAATTTGTTCTAAACCGACAAATGCACCGCCACAGATAAACAAAATATTTTTTGTATCAATCTGAATAAATTCCTGATGTGGATGTTTTCTACCGCCTTGAGGTGGAACATTCGCAATTGTCCCTTCAATAATTTTTAATAATGCCTGCTGAACCCCTTCTCCTGAAACATCTCTTGTAATAGAAGGATTTTCTGATTTTCTTGATATTTTATCAACTTCATCTATATAAATAATACCTTTCTCAGCCAGCTTAATATCATTACCCGCATTTTGAATTAATCGCAATAAAATATTTTCTACATCTTCTCCCACATATCCAGCTTCAGTTAGAGAAGTAGCATCTGCTATAGCAAAAGGTACTTTCAGGAATCTGGCAAGAGTTTGGGCAAGCAAAGTTTTACCAGAACCTGTAGGTCCAATTAGCAAAATATTTGATTTATCTAATTCTACTTCCTTGGTCTTAGGAGAATAAATTCGTTTATAATGATTATAAACTGCAACAGAGAGAATTTTTTTAGCTTCTTCCTGTCCAATCACATATTCATCAAGAACTTTTTTAATCTCTCTGGGGGTGGGAAGATTTTTAATGGTTTCAGAATTAAATTTTTCATTTTGCATATCTTCAGATATAATTTCATTGCATAGTTCTATACACTCATCACAAATATAAACTCCTGGTCCTGCAACTAATTTTTTAACATCATCTTGTGATTTTCCACAAAATGAACAAAAGAGCTCATCTTTTTTTCCTTTTTTTCTTGAGTCCATTTTTTCTCCTTATGTAGCTAGTTTTTCCATCTTTGCTTTATTAAATTCAATTACATTATCGATCAATCCGTAATTTTTTGCCTGTTCAGCTGTCATATAAAATAGTCTATCGGTATCTCTTTCAATTTGCTCTAAAGGCTTTCCTGTATGTAATGAATAAATTTGATTCAATCTATCTTTAATATCCAGAACTTCTCTTGCTTGAATCTCTATATCCTTCGATTGACCACTTACACCACCTAGAGGTTGGTGCAAAACAATTCTTGCATTAGGAAGGGCCGATCGTTTTCCCTTAGTTCCTGCCGCTAAAATCAAAGAACTAATATTAGAAGCCTGCCCTACACATATAGTTCTGATATCAGCTTTAATATACTGCATAGTATCATATATAGCAAGTCCAGAAGTTATATATCCTCCTGGAGAATTGATATATAAATAGATATCTGATTCAGAATCCTCTGCATCTAAAAAAAGCAGTTGGGCAATAATAATATTACTATAAGCATCATCTATCGGATACCCCATAAAAATAATTCTATCTTTCAACAAACGTGAATAAATATCGTACTGCCGTTCACCTCTGACTGTTTGTTCTATTACATAGGGAATAGACATAAATTACTCCTTTTTATAAAAAAATATACGAACTCTAAAAAACAACTAAAAAAATTATGCCCCAAAATTTCCTTAGATTTTTATCACTCCCTCCTTATAAAGCTTCTTCACACTGATTTTTTCATCTTTTTTAATATCGTTATTTCGAATAAAAAAATTCACTAATTTTTGGTTAACAATCATATTTTCAATTTTTTCTCGCAATTCCACATTTTTTAAATATTTCTGCTTTTCCTCCTGATTAATTTTATCAGATTGAAACATTTCAAGAATTTTTTTGTCAATTTCTTCATCAGAAGCATTTAAATTTTCATTTTCAACTATCCACTTTATGATTAGATCCTGTCTGGCTCGATATAAAGCTGTCTCTCTGATTTCTTTTTCCACATCTTCTTCCTTACGATTTGTAATAAAAGCAAGAAATCCTAAATCCACTGTTATACGAGGATCTAGTTGCTTATAATCATATTCAATTTTTTTTAATATTTCATCAAAGTATCTATCAAGCAAATATTCAGGGATTTCAAAATGATTTTTATTTATAATTTCTTTTATAATGCCTTCAAAAATAGTATTTTCTTCATAGTTGTCAATTTGAGACTTCAATTTTTTGGTAATAAAATCTTTCATCGCATCAAGACTTTCAAATCCCATATAATGGGCAAACTCATCATTGACTTCAGGTTCGGTGGGATATCGTATTTCTAAAATTTTTGCCTTTACAATTACTTCTTTGTTAGATGCTTTTTTAAAAAATTTATTTTCAGGAAATTTAGTTGAATATTCTATTTCATCACCAACTTTTTTATTTAATAAATTCTCTTTCAATTGAGGGATAAGCTTATCACTGGAATCATTGATATAAAATACATATTCAGGTTTGTGATAAATATCTTTTTTATTTTTTATGATGTTTAAATCTAAAAGAACAGCATTATTTTCTTCTACTATATTTTTAGCTGGATCTTCCATTTCTTTTGGTAAATAAACAGGTCTTTGTTTTCGATATTCTAAAACTATATCATCTACAATAGTTGAATCATATATTACTTCTGGTACTCTAACATCTAATTTTTTATATTTTTTCAATTGAATATTGGGAAAATATTCATATTCTGAAGAAAACTCAATAGATTTACCCTTTTCCGCTTTTTCCACCTTTAATTTAGGAATATGCAATGGTTTTGGATTGGCTTCGTTTATAATCCTGTCTATTGCTTCTGCACCTAAAATCTTAACAGCTTCCTCAAAAACAACATCCTCGTTTAATTGTTTTTTTATCAGTTCCAATGGAGCCATACCTATACGGAAACCTGGCACTTTTATTTTTTTTGAAAAATTTTGATAAGCTTTTTCTTTAGCTTTTTCAAGATCATCTAGATTAGCTTTTACGTGAACTTCTGCAAGAATGGGACTTTTAATTTTAACGCTAAATTCCATGATTTTTTTCCTGAATTAGTTTATAAATATTTCTGGTATATTTTTTTCTGAATCTTGTAGAATCAAGGATTAATTTTACAAATTTTACATTGAGATAAAAACTTATGGAGCGGGAAACGGGACTTGAACCCGCGACCTTCTCCTTGGCAAGGAGACGCTCTACCACTGAGCTATTCCCGCATATGCGAGTGAAGGGACTCGAACCCTTACGCCTTTTGGGCGCCAGAACCTAAATCTGGTGTGTCTGCCAATTCCACCACACTCGCAGTAAGGAATGTGGTGTTTAATTTTTTAAATTACACTTGAAAGTCAATAATTTTAAAAAAACAAAGGGCGAACGATGGGATTTGAACCCACGACCACCAGAGCCACAATCTGGCGCTCTACCAGCTGAGCTACGTCCGCCATTTCGCGTCAGGGAGGATTCGAACCCCCGACCAACGGCTTAGAAGGCCGATGCTCTATCCTGCTGAGCTACTGACGCATTTTTACTTAATCGGGATGGCAGGACTTGAACCTGCGACCCTCTGCTCCCAAAACAGATGCGCTACCTCTGCGCTACATCCCGTCAAATCCATTTTTATTTTTTTAACATTGCAGTAAAGAAAAAAATTGTCAAAACCATTAACTGAATAACTATGACTTTATATGCAGGAACAGAATGAAAAACATATAAAAACTCTTGAAACTCCCTTATGGAAAAAAATATGGATTTCAAGAACAGATGAAATATCCCAACAGATTGAAATAATGAAGACTTCCCCTCTTTTTGAAGATCTTCCCTATAGAGGTTTAAAAATTATTCGAAATCGCTGTCACCAGAGATATTATAAAGAAAATGAGCACATATTTTATGAAGGAGAACCAGGCATAGGAATGTATTTTATTATTGAGGGAGAAATTGAAATCTATACAAAAAAAAGAAAAAATAAAATCATTCTTTCTCATCTTGGTAAAGGTGATTTTTTTGGAGAACTTGCACTTTTTATTTCCGAAATTCCAAGATCAGCATCTGCAATAGCTTTAAAGAATTCAATAATTCTAGGTTTTTTTCAACCCGATTTGCAGGTTTTAACAAAAAGAAGTCCTACAATTTCCAATATTTTTTTAATTAATATTATAAGAATCCTGGGGAATCGTCTTATTAATACAAATACTGAACTTGAAAAAATTTTATCAAAAAATTATGATAAATTGATAGAGTAATATGAAATCAGCACAAATCACCAATATTTTTGCAAGGATTTTATTTTTTATTCTGGTAATTACTTTTGTAGGATTTATTATTTTCGGAATTAAAGAATTAATGGTTTCTGTTATCATTGCTTTTTTTCTCTCTCTGGCCTTAAACCCAATTGTCTACTTTTTCGAAAGCATTGGATTTTCACGACTGATTAGTGTAGTTTTCAGTATTTCCCTTTTTCTTGTTATTATTTATTTATTAATCTATTTTCTGGTGCCCATTATTGTGGATGAGTTTAATAAAATCTATGAATTGATGAAATTCGTATTAGAAAATCTTCCGGGATTTATAAAAAAAATGGAAAGCTTAATACAAAATTATTTTATGCTTGAAAATTTTACTATCACAATAAAACCTGAAACTATAATCAATTCTGTCATTAAACCCATTTTTTCTTTTGATGTTTTTTCTTTTTTACCGAATTTTATTACTTTTTTGATTGTATCTCCTATCCTTCTTTTTATATTTATGCTGGAAGGCGATGCAATTTATCGCCAGATGATGGCAATTATCCCCAACCGATTCTTTGAAATGACAATATTAATTACCAATAATATAAAAAATAGTATTATTTCTTATTTAAAAGGAATTATGATTCAGATAATGATCCTTGCCGCCATTTTATGTACAGGTTTATGGATCATTAAGCTTCCCTATGGAATTTTACTGGGAATATTTGCTGCACTGGTTAATATCATTCCCTATGTAGGTCCTATTCTTGGCTTTATTCCTATATTACTAGTTTCTTTGATTGCAGAGTCAGAACTCAGTTTATTGTCCATATTAATTTTTGGATTTGCTCAACTGATTGATAACATCTATACTCAACCGGTAATTCTTTCGCGATCAGTAAACATTCATCCCATTATCGCTATTTTCTCTGTAATAGCGTTTCAAAAATTATTTGGTATTGTAGGTATGGCTATCGCATTACCTATTGCTGGAATTATTGTAATGACAATTCAAATTATGTATAAAACTTTAAAAGCTTACGATATTTTGTAAAGAGGTAGAAAATGATCTTAAAAAATTTGAATTATGAAACTATGACCTGGAAAGATTTTGTTAAGCAATTTCTTTTAAGAACTGAATTTGTAGGTTTTGGTATTATAACGACTTTAATAGCATTCATTGGCTTTTTTTATTTAGAAATTTTATCAGAAATAGTTTATGAATATATCCTGATAGTATTAATTTCATTAATCATAATTATTATCTACGTAGCTATTTCTTTAGTATTTTTATTAAAAAAATTAAATTTATGGTACTATCTAGTTTTTGAAAATCAGAATCAGAATTTACCGGATATCCAGAAAACTTTAAAATTATTTTATTTATTACCTCTTTATAGAAGTATTGATGTTTTTATAAGAGTGATAGCAGCTTTAGCCATTTTTAGTGTTTTATTAAAAATTTATATATATATCGATCTTTATAATTATATAAAAATTATAAATATTTTTTTTCTTTTTGCAGGTCTTTGTGGATTATCTTATTATTTGTTACTTGAAGATTTAATTTTAAAAATTTCCAATACAGAAAAATTCAAAAGTGTTGTAAAACAATATACAATTGAAAATTATTTAAAATATAAATATATAATTTCATATTTATTATTTTTATCTTTCTTTTTGATGGCATCTCTATCAGGTTTTTCTATAACTTATATAGGAAGTTTTATCTATAAAGATATTTATAAAAAAAATGTAGAAAAAGAGCTCAATAAATTAAATCTACACTTTACTTCAAGACTGGAAAACTGGAAAACTCTATTATCTGAAATCAATAAAATTTTGATTCTAAATCAATTCGAGGAAAAATCAAGATCTGAAATCGAAGCTTTAGTTAAAAATGACAATACAATACTTGATTTTGCTTTCTATGATTCTGAAAAAAAAGATATCTTATGGAATATCAATAACATTATTGAAAAAAAATCTATTCAAGACTCAATCCATGTTTCAGAAAGTTTTTTTATTTCTAATGCCAGAATCAATCAAAAAGGAGATCCCTATAAAATTTTTTATATAATTTATCCAGAAAAAAAATATAAATTGATTCTTCTGATTAATCTTTCACAACTCAATAAGGAAATTATGGATATTGAAGACACATCAAAAGAAAATATTTTCTTTATTGTAGATAGAGAAGAAAAAATTATCGCATCAACTGAACTAGAACTCATTTTTAACAAACTCCCATCCATTGGTGGTAAAAACCATTTAGGAATTATCATAAAAAAATATAATAAACATTTTGATAAAATCCTTTATAATAAAACTCTATACGAAATTTATTTTATACAAAATTCTTTAACCCAATTTTACTTTATCAATCTATACGCAAAAGCTTTATATCAGAATCAAATTTCTTTATTTATATTATTTTCTTCTACTTTTATTTTTATCCTTGGAATGATATTTAGTTTATTTATTATTTATCTTATTGATAAAAAAACTATTTCTCTGGAAAATATTACAGAGGGCATAAAAGAAATGGCAAGAGGAAATCTTAACACAAATCATAAATTTATAATTTCTTTTGATGAATTCGGTATAGTTTCGAAAAACTTAATGATATTACAGGAAAAACTGATACAAATGCTGAAAGAAACTAAAAATGTTACGAATCTTACAAAAAGTTCATCCGAAGATTTTACAAAATTAACAAATGTTTTAGTCATTGATTCGGAAAATGAAGCTACCACCACTGAAGAAATTTCTGCTACTATCGAAGAAATCTCTGCCTCAATGGATAAAATTACTAATTTTACATCAGAACAGAATGAATTAATACAAAGTTTAAATAATTCTGTAACAGAATTAACCAATGTAGTAAAAGAAGCCCAGAAGAATATTAAAGAAATCCATAATGCAATTCAAACCTCAGATGATTTAACAAAAACCACCCGTTCAGAAATTGATTTAATGAATTCGATGATGAAAGAAATTAAAAATATATCCACACAAATCTCAAATGTTATTAATGTGGTAAAAGATATTGCAGATCAAATCAATTTACTTTCCCTTAATGCATCCATAGAAGCTGCAAGAGCAGGAGAATATGGAAAAGGTTTTGCAGTAGTTGCTTCAGAAATATCCAAACTTGCTGAAAAAACTATGACAAGTACAAAAGATATCCATTTCTTAATTAAAAATACTACCCAACAAATCCAAAAAAGTTCTCAAATTACAGAAAAAGTGAAAGATATATTTTTACATATTATTGAGCATTTAAATACGATAAGCCAGTTATCCCAAAAAATCTCAGAAGTGATCATAAAACAGGAATTTGTTAATACAGGAATACTAGCACAAATGAAATCAGTGTCCGGAAAATCCAGCGAAGTATATCAGGCAATTTTAGAACAAAAAATTGCAATGAAAGAAATTTCAGAATCTGTAAATTCTATCAATAAGAATATTGTTCATACATCAGAAAATGCAAGAAAAATTCACGAAGGAGCTAATGAAATTACAAAAAAAATTATAGAACTTGAACAACTGTTAGCAAATTTTAAAATCTAAATATCATTCATCTATTATTTTTATAAAAAATTTTATTTTATTTACCTAAAAAATAATCTAAATAATTTATATTTAGAGGAGGTATTATGAAATTTTCCCATCCCAAAGAAAATAAATTTCATCATTTTTTTAAAGAATTCATTTTGAAATCAGAAATTTTTGGCTTTCTGGTAATTACACCTTTTTATGCCAGTATTTCGTATTTCATTATAGAAATTCCTTTTGAAAAAGCAAAATTATTTGCCCTTCTGTGTATCATCACAGTGCTGGCTGTTTTTATTTATGCAATTATTACTTTATGGATTTTAAAATCAAGAATCAAACCTTTATTTTTATACATATTTGAAAATCAAAAAGAATTACTTACTGAAAATCAGATAATTAATAAATTAAGATTATTTTATAAAATTCCCTTAAAAACAGCTGTTGATATTATTTTTCGTGTTATCATAGCTTTTATATTTTTTTCTACTATTTTAAGAATTTATTTTGAATATGGAATTAATGATTTAATTACAATTGCCTTACTGATGATATTATGGGGAGGTACCTGGGGTACCTTTAGCTATTTTTTTATAGATAAATTAATACTAAGATACTTAAATTACAAAGAATTTAAACTAATTTTAAAAGAATACATATTTAAATCTTATTTTCCATACCGTTATACAATGATGTCGATTTTATTTTTAGCCTTTTTATTACTTACAGCTATTTTCAGTTTTGTAATTGAAATTACATCCACTTTTTTCCTAAAAAAAATTTATTATGACAATATACAACAAAATATTATGAAAATTAATTTTGATATTCAAAAAAAACATATCGATTTAGAAATTATCCATCACTATTTAAAAGAATTGATCATTCAAAATGATAAAGAAAATTTAAAATCCATTTTATTTACTTATCCTTTCCTCATTGATTATGGAATTTATGATGAAAAAAAGCAAAAATTGCTTTACACTGCAAATGGTTATTTAGAGGAATTAGAGGAAATAACTATCAAAGAAAATTCTTTTTCTTTTTCAAACGTATATAAATCGCAGTCCCTCAATGGAGAAAAAGTTATTTTGAGTTTCCATAAATTATCTGATAATCAAAAAGGTGTGTTTTTAATTCATTTTCAGGAATGGAGTTTTGATTTTTTAAATCAATTAAATATTAACGAAAACCAGATATTTTTTCTCATTGATAGAAAACAGGAAATTATTCTATCAAATAAATCGGAATATATTAATAAAAATTCCCGGGAAATAGGAAATTCTATTTCTCTACAAGAGATATTAGCACAGAATATAGAATACCATAATAAATTTTATTTTAATAAAAAAATCACAGAATTACAATTTAAAAAAAATGAATTCAGTCAATTTTATGCTGGAATCGTCTATACAAAAGATTCATATAAAAAGAATGCAGGTTTTCTTGTTTTAATTGGTTCTCTAATTTCCCTTCTACTCGGTTTCTCTTTTACTGGATTTATCGTACATCTTATTAATAATAAAACTCGATCTCTTGAAGACATCTCAAAAAGTATTACTAAAATTGCAAAAGGAAATATAAAAAAAACATCTTATTTTATTAGCTTTGATGAATTTGGTGTAGTAAGTAAATGCCTGATTTTTTTAGAGGAAAATCTCTCTTCTATGCTAAATCAGGCAAGGATATCGACATCTAAATCTATCTTTGCCTCAAATCAATTTAGAAATTTAACTTTTCGTTTAGTAGAAAAGGCAGAAAATGAAGTGGCAACCACAGAAGAAATTTCAGCTACGATTCAGGAAATTTCAGCATCTATGGACAAAATTTCAGATTCAACATCAGATCAGCATCAATTAATAAAAAATCTAAATCAATCTTTACAGGATTTAACTCAAACTGTAAAAGAAGCACAGGGAAATGTAAAAGAAATTCAAGATGTTGTATTCACATCAGATAATTTAAGTGCTTCCACTAAAAATGAAATCGAATCTATGACCAGTATTATGAATGAAATCAAAAATATCTCTACACAAATCTCCAGCGTTGTAAATGTAGTGAAAGATATTGCTGACCAGATTAATCTCCTTTCTTTAAATGCTTCCATTGAAGCTGCAAGAGCAGGAGAATACGGAAAAGGTTTTGCAGTAGTTGCTTCAGAAATATCCAAACTTGCTGAAAAAACTATGAGAAGTACAAAAGATATTCACATTTTAATTAAAAACACAACACAGCAAATCCAAAAAAGCTCTCAAATTACAGAAAAAGTGAAGGATATTTTCCTGCAAGTAATTGACCACCTCAAAATTATAAGCAATTTATCTCAAAAAATTTTAGAAGTTATCATTAAACAGGAATTTGTAAACAGAGGAATTATGAATCAAATGGAGATAATTTCCGAAAAATCCAGAGAAATTAATTTTTCTGTTTTAGAACAAAAAAAAGCAATGAAAGAAATTACAGAATCAGTAAACTTCATCACTCAGAATATAATTAAAACTTCAGAGGAGGCAAAAGAAATCAGTAGAGAGGCAGAAGAGTTGAACAAAACCATTCGGGGATTGGAAGAAGAATTAGAAAATTTTAAGATTGAAAGCTAACCTGGGGGCCAGCTCATCAATCTTCCTCCAATAATATGAATATGCAAATGAAAAACAGTTTGTTGGGCATTTTGATTTGTATTAATAACTACCCTATAACCATCTTCTTCTATGCCCAATTTTTTTGCTATAACAGGAATATTCCAGAATAACTTTTCATAGATTTCCCTATCAGCATCTCTTACTTCTGCAAGAGAAGGAATATGTTTTTTAGGTATTAATAAAACATGAACAGGAGCCTGAGGATTTATATCATAAAATGCAATAGTGGTATCATCCTCAAAAAAGATTTTTGCAGAAATTTCTTTATTTACTATCTTACAAAATATACATTGAGAAGTCATATTGAGTTTTTTTTTTATTCCAATATACAGTCAATTTTATTTTTTGAATGGTAACTAATAAAAATAAATTTCGTATATTCAATTATGATTGAATATATTAAACAAAATTGGGTAACCATCATCATCTTTAGTTTATTAATTGGGTATTTATTATACCAGAGAATCCCTGTATATATTTCGAATTCGAAATTAGCATCCAAACCCCTCAAAAATTTAAATTTAGTAGACATTAATGGAAAATCCCACCACCTTTTTGACTACTCAGATAAAACTATTGTAATAAATTTCTGGGCCACATGGTGTGCTCCCTGTAAAATAGAAATGCCTATCCTGGAATCTACATATCAGGAACTTAATTCCAGTGGATTAGAAATTATAGGAATTACATACGAAGATAAACAAACAGTTATGGAATTTCTTAAAGATAAAAATATTAGCTATATCATAGGTCTTGATCCAGACTATGTATGGACAGATTTTTTTGAAATTATGGGATACCCTACAATCATTATTATTAAAGATAAAAAAATTGTAGATGTGAGCACTGGGCTCAGTGTTTTTCTTAAATATAAAATTCGCTGGTATGTAAAAAAAAGTATTTTCTAAATGATAATATATAATTTTAATAAAAAATTATTATAAATTCTTTATATTAATTTAAATTAGAATTATAAGTTTCAGATTGACAATTTTTATTTAATGATAAAATTATAACTATGCTTTCCATAAAAGAAGAAATTTATAAAAAAATTATAAAAAAAATTCCCGCCCAGAATGTACTTCATCAAGAAATAGATTTGATTTCCTATTCCTGTGATGCCAGTTTTTACAGTTTAAAACCACTTCTGGTAGTTAAACCCAGAAACATAGAAGAAATTCAATTTTTATTTAAAATATCCAGAGAAGAAAAAATTCCTGTTACCATTCGAGCAGCAGGAACAAGTTTATCAGGACAATCCGTGGGGTCCGGGATTTTAATAGATATCAGTCATCACTGGAAAAATTATTCCATCCAAAAAGAAGGAAATTCTATTATTTTAGAACCTGGCTTAATTGGGGGAGAAGTCAATCAAATTCTAAAAAAATATCAGAAAAAAATAGGTCCGGATCCAGCATCTATTAATTCCTGTATGATGGGAGGTATTCTTGCTAATAATGCTAGCGGCATGTGTTGTAGTGTAGAATTCAATTCGTATCATACTCTAAAAAATATAAAAGCCATTTTACCTAATGGCTATATTCTTAATACGTTTGATCTCGATTGCGACAAAAATTTTCAAAAAGAACAACCCGTATTATATCACAAACTTATTGAAATCAAAGAAAAAATCCTGAATAAGAAAGAAATTTATGAAAAAATACGAAATAAATATAAAATAAAAAATACGACAGGATATTCTTTGAATGCTTTTATTGATTTTAACAAACCTTCTGAAATTCTAGCTCATCTTCTTATTGGTTCAGAGGGAACTCTCGGATTTATTGCAAAAGCAGAATTAATGACTATAAATGATGGTATTTATAAATATACAGGTCTTATATGTTTTGAAAACGTTTTCTATGCCTGTGATAGTATTCCGTATTTAAGAGAAAAAAAAGCGATTGCTGTAGAATTAATGGATAGAGCAGCTATTCGTTCAATCGAAAATAAAGAAGGGATTCCCTCTTTTCTAAAAGATTTACCGAATGATGCTACAGTGCTTTTAGTAGAATTTGAATCCAGCAATGAAGATAATTTAAATTATTTATTTACTGATTTTATAAATAATTTTGATAATACAAAAACTATAATAAAGCCTTATTTTACAAAAAACCCCACAGAAAGAGATATTTTATGGAAAATTCGAAAGGGATTATTCCCTTCGGTAGGGGCAGTTAGAGAAATGGGAACTACAGTGATCATTGAAGATATCGCTTTTCCTCTTGAAAACCTGCCCTATGCAACTATTGAATTACAGAAGCTTTTTCAAAAACACAACTATAATGATGCTATCATCTTTGGACATGCAAAAGATGGAAATCTTCATTTCGTAATTAAACAATCATTTAATACAGAAAAACACATTCAGAAATATGATTCATTCATTCGCGATGTAGTGGATATGGTAGCCTATCGATATCAGGGTTCTTTAAAAGCTGAACATGGTACAGGTCGAAATATGGCCCCCTTTGTAGAGATAGAATGGGGGAAAGAAATTTACGAAATTATGAAAGAGATCAAAACTTTGATAGATCCCGATTTTATTCTTAATCCAGATGTAATTATAACAAAAAATCCTCAAGCTCATATCGAAAATGTAAAGAAAATCCCAGTGCTCTCAGAAATACAAATACCAGATGAATATAAACAAATCATTGAGAAAACTGATAAATGTATCGAATGCGGATTTTGTGAATCTGTTTGTCCAAGCCATATAGTTACTTCTACCCCAAGAAAAAGAATTATTCTTGCAAGAGAAACTTTAAGAGTTCCAGAATTTTACCCATCCAATAAAAAGCAATTCGATTATTATTTTTACAATACCTGTGTAAAATGTGGAGCGTGTGAATCTCCCTGCCCTGTCGAAATTAATACCGGAAATTTCGTAAAAGTTTTACTGAATCAAAAACATCAATATAGTATATCGCAAAAAATCGCTAGTATAACTGTTAAATATTTTAAAATTATGGAATCCTTTATAAAAAAACAAATAGGATTAATAAAGATTATCAGTAAAGTGATTCCTCCAGCACTATTATACAAAATTACTAAACTTTTAAATCTACAATTTCGATTACCTGTATTTTTACCGGAATTTTCACAGCCCTCGCGATATTCTAAATTTATAAATCAATTGAAAATTCCAGAAAATATTGATTACTATTACTTTCCTTCTTGTATAACCAGAACTTTTGGTTCAAAGGATAAAGAAATCTGGCAGCTGATTCCCTTAATCGCAGGAGAGCTCAATCTGAATGTAAAAATCATTGATTCTACAGGTGTCTGTTGTTCTCAACCTTATGAAAGCAAAGGATATTTCCAGGCTCAAAAAGAAATGAAAAATCAAACTCTTGGATTATTGGAAAAAATTAATCCTGATATCCCTATTATTATAGATAATTCTTCCTGCTCATATTCATTTAAAAAAAACTCCGAATTTCAGAATTATCATTTTCTAGATTCCATCGAATGGATTGATTTATTAATAACTCAAATACCAGATAAATTCAAAAAAATTTATAAAAAGATTTATATACATAATTTGTGTTCTACGAACAAACAAAATCTTGAAAAAAAATTATTAAATATTGGGAAAACCATAAGTGAAGAAGTCATATTGAATACCCAGTGCTGTGGATTCGCAGGTGATAAAGGAATTTTTTTTCCTGAAATTAGCGAAACTATTGGCAAAAAGATCAAACATCAAATTCATAATGAATATGATGTCTATTTATCTTCAAATTATACATGTGAATTAGGTTTAAAACATGGAACAGGTTATCCTTTCCAACATATTTTGTATGCAATTCTGGAAAGTTTACAATAAGATTTAAGATTTGACTAAATCAAAAATAGAATAAAATTAGAATTTATGAACTTAATGTATTATATCACTGCAGGGGTTATGATTTTTGTCAGTTTTTGTAAAACTTATGAAAAAATTCCCCAAAAAGGTTGTTACCAAATAGAAGGAATTGAAGGACCTGAAGATTTTAGTATACTTGATTCTTCGCATCTTCTGATATCATCCTTAAATCGAAGAATACCAAAAGAAGGAAATTTATATAAACTGAATATTCATAATCACGAAATACAAAAAATTGAAAGAATCAATGAACCTGAAAATTTCAAATTTTATCCTCTTGGAATTGATATCCACCAAGAATATGTTTTTGTGGTTTTACAATCTGAAATCTGGCAAACAAATTACCAAACAAATGGAATCGTAATTTATAAATGGGAAAATGGGAAATTAAAATTTATTAAAGAAATTCATCATCCTTATATTTATTCCCCCAACGATTTGAAAATCATCAACGAAAATGAATTTGTAGTTACCAATGATATGAAAAATCGAAGTAGCTTTCTGGAAGCTTTTGCTAGCTTATATTTTGGCACTAAAAAAGGATCAGCTGTTTATTGTAATCTTTTAGAAAATCAATGCAAATGGATTGATATTCATCTTGGCTATCCGAATAGCGTTGCTTTCAATCAACAAAAACTTTATATAAGCACAACATTTGAAGGTAAAATCTATGAATACGATATGACTGAAGAAAAAGAATTCATAAACAAGAAAGTATTCTCAGAAGTAGAAGGAGCAGACAATCTTATATTTTACGATAATTATTTATATGTAAGTTCACATCCCGATTTATTCAAATTCATTAAACACAGTAAAAACACAAATAACAAATCACCTTCTCAAGGTTACAGAATACAGATTCATACAAAAGAAAAAGAAAAAATTTTTTCGGATGATGGTTCAAGAATTAGTGCTGGTTCTGTAATTGTAAAAATTCAAAATCAAATTTATTTAGGTCAGGTATTTGATCCCTTTTTATTAAAATGTGAATAAGACTGGAAACAAATAAAAATTTTATTTATTTATTATAAAAATGAAAGATGAAAGGACATTTTATATTCTTTCAGAAAATACAAATCATTATTCTATTAAAAACCGAATTGATTACATAAAAGAAAAAATCGAAATGGCACCTTCTTCTCCAGGATGCTATTTATGGAAAGATGCTCAACAACAAATTCTTTATATTGGAAAATCCATTAAATTAAGAAATCGCCTGAAAAGTTATTTAAATCCAGCTAATTATAAAAGTTATATTCTTTTACAAAAAATTTACGACGTAGAATGGATGATTACGAATACTGCGAATGAAGCTTTAATCTTAGAAGATAATTTAATAAAAAAATATCAGCCTCCTTTTAATGTGCGCCTTAAAGATGATAAAAGATATCCCTTTTTATGTATAACTATTACAGAAACTTACCCTAGAATTATTTTTACGAGAAGATATAAAAAAGATGGAAATCTATATTTTGGTCCTTACACAGATGCCAGATTTGCTCGACAACTATTACATATAATTCATAAAACTTTTCCCATACGAAAGGTAAATCAGGAACTACCTCTGAAAACTCCAAAACGACCCTGTATGAATTATTTTATTAAACGATGTCTTGCACCTTGTCAGGGAAATGTTAATGTTGAAGAATATCGAAAAATTGTTGATGAAATTATTCTTTTTCTTGAAGGAAGGAAAGAACTCTTAGAAGAAGTAATTATAAAACGAATGTATCAATATAGTGAAAAAATGGAATACGAAAAAGCGGCCATCTATAGAGATATTTTAATTCAGCTAAAACAACATCAGGAAAAACAAAATGTAATCAAACCAGACAGTCCTGATGAAGATATCATCTATATCGCCATCAATAAAGAATTTCATCAAGCACTTGCGATTGTACTGGAATTCAGAAATTCAAAGTTGTTAAATCGCAAATCTTTTTCTTTATATTGCCCTCCTGATATTGATCTAAAACTATACAAAGATGAATTGTTCTCTTCTTTTTTAAGAGAATACTATTTACATTTTGTAAGAAATGATAACTTTCCCGCAAAAATTACAATTCCAGCTAAAATCGAAGGAATTGAAGATTTAGAAAATTACCTAAAAGAAAAATTCAATTATACCATCAAAATAATATCAAAAATTCCTACTGCTTTATTAGAAATTGTCCAAAAGAATGCAGAACTTTTGTTGAAAGAAAAAATTCTGGGAATGAAAAATAAACTCAAACGAGAGGCTTTAAAACAAATCAGTGAAATGCTTAATCTTAATAAATTACCACAAATTATTGAATGTTATGATATATCTCATTTTGCCGGAAAGGAAATTGTAGGGTCTGGTGTTCGATTTATTAATGGTGAACCTCATCCTTCTTCCTATAGACATTATATTATTAAATCGATAAATGATATTCATGATCCAGCTGCCATATATGAGATTCTTTATAGAAGATTTGAAAGATTAAAAAAAGAAAATAAAACTTTTCCAGATTTAATAATTATTGATGGTGGAATTACTCAAGTAAATGCAGCTCACAAAGCTTTACGAGAACATAATGTAAATATGGCTTTAATAGGATTAGCCAAAAAGAATGAAGAAATTTATTTTCCTGAAAATTCTAAACCCGTTCAATTCGACAAAAATTCAAAAGGAATGTTACTTTTACGACAAATCCGGGATGAAACCCATAGATTTGCAATCACACATCAACAAAAAAGAATGAGAAAAAGATTATTCAGGCATATACTTGATAATATTAAAGGCATAGGTCCTGAAAAGAAAAAATTAATTTTAAAAGATCTTAAAGATAAATCTTTAAATGAGCTTCAATATGAAGAATTAATTGCCATTGAAGGTATTGGAGAAAAATTAGCAAAAAAAATACTGAATTTTATTGAAAAAGCTAAAAATGATTAACGGAGATTTTGAAATTGTTACGAGAAGGTTGGTGCTCCCAAGAGATTTAAATGGTCACGGTAATCTTTATGGGGGAAGTATGCTTTCCTGGATAGATGAATCATCGTATCTTTATGCAATTGAAAAAATTGGATATGTGAATATGGTTACAGTTTCTCTAGAAAATGTAAGATTCCGTTCACCAGCAAAATTAGGTGATTCTGTAATTATTATGTGTCGTGTAAAAAAAATCAAAAACACATCTATAACTATACAAACTAAAGCCATGGTTTATGATTTAATCAACTTAAAAAGCTCCCAAATCATTGACTGTGATATAACTTTTGTTTGCCTAAAAAAAGGAAAACCTTACCCTTATTTTAAAACAAAAGAATTTCTAGAAAGATATCAAGATAAGAATATAAATCAAAAGTAATTTTTATATTAGTATATTGTTTGATAAGCAAAGTTATTGGTTCAATAAAAAAATGTCTTAAACTTATTCGTGTTCTTCATAACATTTCTATAAATCATCCGCGTTTATAAATTTTCTATTTCTCTTTTATCTCCGTTGAATAAAAAGAATATCCCTACCCTAAACATTATATTTTTAAAATTATAATTTTCTACTTAGATTTGCTTACTCTAAAATTCCCTTTCCATTAGATTTTGTCCAATATCTTTTGTGTTTTTATATGGATTCTCTTGTTATAACATCATAATGAGTTATGTAACATTTCAATACAATATGTTTATGAAGTTCATAAATTCATGCCTTTTATATATTGATCTTAAGAAAAAAAAATTGACTAAAACAATATTTTAGATTTATTGCAAAAATGATAAAAAAATTGCTATTTATTAGTTTCATAGGGCTAATGGTAGTATCCTGTTTTTTTAAAACAAGCTATAGTAAAATAGGAATATCCGACATACTGAGATTATTAGATATGATTGATAATGATATTACATATAAAATTTTCTATGCGATTGGTCTATTAGATGAAAGTTTTGATGGAGATGGTAAAGTGACAACGGATATTGGTAGTAGTTATGATTCTGCCAATGCCGTAGCCATACAGGAAGATGGAAAGATCGTAGTGGCAGGGTATAGTACTGGTTCCAGTGATGATTTTGCCGTAGTCAGGTATAATAGTGATGGTAGTTTGGATACATATTTTGGTCCTAATGGTAATGGTAAAGTAACAACGGATATTGGTAGTAGTACTGCTGATTATGCCCGTGCCATAGCCATACAGGGAGATGGAAAGATCGTAGTGGCAGGGTATAGTACTGGTTCCAGTGATGATTTTGCCGTAGTCAGGTATAATAGTAATGGTAGTTTGGATATATATTTTGGTCCTAATGGTAATGGTAAAGTAACAACCGATATTGGTAGTAGTACTGCTGATTATGCCTATGCCGTAGCCATACAGGGAGATGGAAAGATCGTAGTGGCAGGGTATAGTTTTAATGGTTCGAATTATGATTTTGTCGTAGTCAGGTATAAAAGTGATGGTAGTTTGGATACAAGTTTTGGTTCTAATAGTAATGGTATAGTGACAACGGCTATTGGTAGTGGTGATGATTTTGCCCATGCCGTAGCCCTACAGGGAGATGGAAAGATCGTAGTGGCAGGGGTTAGTTATAATGGTTCCAATTGGGATTTTGCCGTAGTGAGGTATAATAGTGATGGTAGTTTGGATACAAGTTTCGGTTCTAATAGTAATGGTATAGTGACAACGGCTATTGGTAGTAGTACTGATTCTGCCCAAGCCATAGCCATACAGATAATTGGAAATATCGGAAAGATCGTAGTGGCAGGATATAGTAATAATGGTTCCAATTTTGATTTTGCTGTAGTGAGGTATAAATAGAAAAGCAAGGGTATATGGGATTTAGAGAATTACCTCTTATACCTGTTGCGATTTTCGATTCAGGATTAAAGTTTCATTGCGAGTATTGAATAAGCACATTAAGTTGCCATTTAGCTAGAAGGAGATATAGTTTTTCCTAAGATATAAAAGAAGCTTATGCTTCAGCAATGGAAATTTTAAATTTGTAAGAAAACAGGGAGGAAGCTTGAAAACTTCTTTTGTTTAAAAGATTATCTTTTTCCAATCTTTTTAGTTTTTATTCTGGAATCTTTCTTAAAAAAGAATGCAGGCAAAATAATTTTTTTATTCTGGAATAATTATTCTATTGAAATTTTAAAAAACAGTGTTTAGTCTTTTTCTGTGGAATAGTTATTCTAGAACAAGCTTACAAGAGGCTATCTCGGGGTTTTATTCTTCATTGTGGAATAGTTATTCCCTTTGAGTTTTTAAAGGAGCTATTTTGATTCATCTATATTCATTGCCAAGGCAATCCTTTCTGTATGGTTTGCTACATATCAAAATATACGCTTCGTGGTACCTCTGGATTTCGAATTATGCTATGTAGTTTTCCTAAAATTTTTTCCTCAGCCACTTTTGTAATTTTTAAGAAATCCTGATTGGCGTAAGGTAATTCTTCCATTTGGATCAGTTCTAGTAATAATTACAGTATTTTCTTCCATTTTATTTTCAATTCCAGTTAATGATACATCCAGACACTTTTTTTCATAACCAAGTTTCTTTTTTCTTTCTTTGATTAATTTCTAGTTTTAAAATAGTGAATCAAATAATAATCAAATAATAATATCGTAACTTTTTCTATAATAAAGAATGGGATTATATTTTAATTTTTCTTGCATGACTTATAAAATTTTCTTTAAAAATTTTTTTTAATTTATAATAAAATTTCTTAGAGGATAAAGATTGAAACAAATCTTCAAACAGATAATTTAAACTTTGACTATAATTTTTTAAGAATTTTAGAGAAAAATCATACAGAATAGAATAGGAACCCAGTGGTACACTAAAACTTCGTATTCCAAGAAAATAAAAAAGGGGAATAAATTCCAACTGGGTTGCTAAATTTCCACATAGGTTTATCTCTCCAGAAATTTTTGGGAGTTGCTCTTTAAGCATACGATAAAAGGAAGGATTAAAATAATCCTCTTGTGTTAATTCTCTTCTTTTTTTGAAAAGAAAAGAACAAAGTAAATCATTGGTTCCCATACTGAAAAAATCTACTTCTCTGGAGATTTTATCGATGTCATAAAAAATAGAAATCATTTCTAACATTATTCCTTTCTCGAAATATTGTCGTTTATGTATCCATTTTTTTTCATATTTTTGAATGAGATGATGAATATATAACCAATCTTCATAAGTGCGAACCATTGGAACTAATATTTTAAGTTTCCAGTTAGAATAATGGATTTCTTCAAATGCTGTAAAAATAGATTCCATCTGATTAAGAATGATCTTTTTTTCGAGTTTGTAATAATCGATTCCTCTTTTACCTATATGTTTTGTGGAAGAGTAAAAATGAATTGAATATTTATCTTCATCTAAATCAATAAGTCGTAAAGTTATATTACCGGTTTTATTTTCTTCAAATACACGAAAAATTTTTTTATATTCCTCAATAGCTTTTCTGGTATTATACAATAATTCAATGTTTTTTAAATATAAAAACTCGGTGCGAAACAAACCTACTGAGGGAATAAATTTTTCTGAATGTTTTTGAATAATTTCATAATCATCGGCATTAAGGTGAATAAAGATTTTTGAATCAATATTATAGTTTTTTTTTTCTAGTATTTTATCGCCATAAATTTTTCTGGATTGATGAATATCACTTTGAATTATAGCTTTTTTTTTCTGGGTATCAATCATACACCAGCTGATTTCCTGAATTTCATCAAATAATTGTTCTGGTTTAAGGTTGATTAATATAGGAATCCCCTGATTTGCTGCAAGAAGCATAAGATGATTGGATAAATTTCCATATTTTAATAAAATTCCTGACGGTTTGGGAATTTTAAGATATAATAAGGAACTCAGATCTTCTGCTATAAGAATATAAGATGCTTCTTGATTTCGATTATAAATTTCTAATAAATGATTATTAATTTTCTGAATACAGAATTCTGTGTAAGACTGATCTAAGGTAATATCCAGCAAATTTTCTATGGCATCCTGAAAATCTATCCATCTACTTTTAATAAATTCTGTTGCCTGTTGGTAAAAAAAATTTTTTAAATCCACAGATGCATTCCATATGGCTAATGCTACATTTTCACCATTTACCAGAATACGATTTTTGACTGACTCATGTAAAATAGGATCTTTTAAAAAATAGATTTGAATTTCTAAAAACTCCCTTACATTTTCTTGAATCTTGGATTTAAAACGATGAATTTTTTTTATTGTTTGAGAAAGATAAATTTCGAATTTTTTTAATTCTTTTTTTCTTAGATTTATATTCTCTAAATGATCCTGAGGAATCAAATTTTTATAAGGAGGTATAAGAATACCATGCCCCTCCACATAGCCATGCGACGATACTTCACCGTAAAGAATAATTTTTTTTTTCATTTATATTTATATTTTAAAACCAGATAGGTAGTATCATCAGCCTGTTTGGTAAATAAACTAAAAATTTTTAAATCTAAAAAGATTCTCCAGACAAGCTTTCTTATACTAAACTTCGCATTTTTTCTTATTGATTTCTTTAACCTTTCTAAACCATACTGTCTTCCCTGACGATTTTCTTGTTCATATGCACCATCGGAATACACAATAACAAAATCTCCTGGATTAAAATCTATTCGAGTTCCTTTAAAGAGAAAATCTTCTTCTATTCCTACAGGAATATTATAGGTATCGACTTCTACTAATTCTTTATCCCTGTATTTATAATGCAACAAGGGAGGTGAACCTGCAGCTGCATATTCAATGGTTCCAGAAAGTAAATCTAAAATCATCAATGAAAACGTGGCAAATTTAATATCCTCAAATAATTCGTAAGCTAAAGCATTTATTTTTTTTAATAGAGTCTGTGGAGTAACGCTTCCTAAATGCATGGAGGTATTAATCTGGTAAGATAACATAAATCCCAGTAGACCTGCTTCCAGTCCTTTCCCGGAAACATCACAAAGGCTTATAACTATTCTACTATCTTTTAATGGAAATACACTGAATATATCTCCACTTATATAAAATCTGGGAAATGTTTTACCATAAATTAAAAAAGATTTTAGATCATAAATCTTGCTGACATTTAAATTGAATTTCTTTTGATTAAATCTATAAAGCTGTCTCTCATTTACTAAATTCTTTTCAACTAAAAAATTGGGTAACAATTTCTTTGAAGTGATAAATTCATCAATAATCTCCTGAGAAGGTCGATTTAAAATCTCATATTCTTCTAAAAGTTTAATAATTTCAATAGAATTCACAATATCAAACTTTACAATATTAAAGAAAAATCAAGAAATATTTAGGTTGACTATTACTATAAATCTGGAATAATTCTTCCTGTATGCTAAAAACTGGCGAAATATTAAATAAATATATCCAATCAATTCAAGAAACCAATACGATATTACCACTTGGTAAGGTGAAAGAAATTAATGGTTTTACTATTATTTCAGAAGGACCTCCTGATACTGCCATACGGGATATCTGTAGAATACAAAAAGAAAATGGTAATTATATCTTAGCGGAAGTAATAGGATTTCAGGATAACAATTTAATACTTATGCCCTTCAGTAGTCCGGATGGTATTCAACCCTCAGCTATTGTTCATAACATCAATAAAAGAATGCAAATTCGAGTTTCAGAGAGTCTAATAGGAAGAATTCTGGATGGCTTTGGAAATCCCATTGATGGAAAATTTCAAATTAGAGAAGGAGAATGGAAAGATGCAGATAATGATCCTCCCAACCCCATGGAAAGAGAGCCCATTTCTTCTATACTGGTAACAGGTATTAAAGCCATTGATGGTTTACTTACTGTGGGAAAAGGACAAAGAATAGGAATTTTTGCTGGAACGGGAGTGGGAAAGTCTACTTTACTAGGTATGATTGCAAAATTTACAAGGGCTGATGTTAACGTAATCTGTCTGGTAGGAGAGCGCGGTAGAGAAGTAAGAGAATTTGTTGAAAAAGAATTAGGTGATATAGGAATGAAACGAACTGTCATTGTAGTAGCAACCAGTGACAGAAGTGCTCTGGAAAAAGTTTACGCTGCTTATTTTGCCACAACAATAGCTGAATACTTTAGAGATTCTGGGAAAGACGTAAACCTTTTTATGGATTCAGTTACAAGATTTTGTATGGCTTTAAGAGAAATAGGAATTGCTGTGGGAGATCCTCTCGGCCCAGGTGGGTATCCTCAAAGTACCTGGTATAAATTAAGCCGTTTAGTTGAAAGATCTGGTGTAGCTAAAAAAGGAACTATTACAGGATTTTATAGTGTCCTTGTAGAAGCAGATGATATGATGGACCCTGTCGGTGACGCAGTAAGAGGTATGCTGGATGGACACATTGTTTTATCACGAAGACTGGCTCATAAAACACATTATCCTGCTATCGAAGTAGTCGAATCAATTTCAAGGGTTATGGATAGTATTGTATCGAATTCTCATCTCGAAACAACAAATCTTATTAAGTCTCTAATAGCTATCTATCGCCAAAATGAGGACTTAATCAATCTGGGAGCATACGCGAAAGGAAGTAATCGAGAATTAGATCTTGCAGTTGAAAAAATAGATAAAATTAATCAATTTTTAAAACAAAATCGAAATCAGGGATTTTCTTTAGAAGAAACATTACAATTATTAAATCAAATTTGATAAATTATGCCTAAAAAATTTAAGTTTTCCTTAGAAGCATTAATCAAAATAAAAAAATTAGAAGAAGAACAGGCAATCATTGAACTCGGTAAAATTATCTCGAAAATCAATCAGGAAAAAGAAAAAGTTCAAAAAATTGAAGAACAATATCAGAAAGAATTAAAAAATTTTAAGGAAATGGCCCAAAAAACTTCATTTACAGCATTTTATCAATCCTTTCAAATTTTCTTGAATCGTATGGAATCTCAAAAAAAAGAACTGGAAAAATTTATTGTTTCCATGCAACCAGAGTTAGAAGAAAAAAGAAATAAGCTAATGGAAGTTAGAAAAAATTTGAAATTATTAGAAACTCTTAAAGAAAAAAAACTGGCTGAATACAAAAAAGAATTGAAAAGTATTGAAAGAAAAGAATTATTTGAATTAAATCAGAGAAAGCTTAAAAAATGGGAAAATGTTAAAAATGAGCCTGTGGAAGAAACTGAAATACTGGATGAAGAATCCTCAGAAGATATCCGGACAAGAAAAGAAAGAGAACTTAAAAAATATTATAGAAATAAAGGATTATCAGGATAATCCTATTAATTATCAAGTTGTTGAATTCGAAAAAAATAAAATTTCTTTTGAAAATTATTATCAAAATAGTTTGAAAAAAAAACTTATTGAAAAATCATTAACTATGGAAAGAATAAAGAAAAAATGGGAAGATAATGTATGATACTTTCACCAAAAGTAAAATTATTTTATTTAATTTTTTGAATATTATTTTCA
>FWPU01004670.1_pt1 | contig 31449 bp, 26 predicted proteins | sample 2228361 | NCBI WGS metagenome assembly FWPU01 (sample SAMEA103939777, study PRJEB20133) | metagenome | reverse complement strand
ACCTGTCGCTCTGTACTTTGGCAATGGGGACATGTTTTCATGCCCTTATTTTACCTGTAACCAGTTTCTTATCCACTCCCTCCCCTGCACATAAGTACCCTGTAAGATAGGGGCTTGTGGTATAATGTGCCTATGCAGTTGGGCGCGTGCCGTGCGGCACATATCTGGGATGAGGCGATGAGATGGACATGGTAAGGGTTGAGATAGACAGCATCCGCGTCAGCCTGATGTCGCAGGATCGGGTCATCGTGCTCAAAGACACCACCTCTGAGCGCTACCTCCCGATCTGGATCGGAGCACCTGAAGCGGAGGCTATCCGTGTGGAGCTGCAAGGGGTCTCCATCACCCGCCCTCTAACCCACGACCTGCTTAAGGCCGTCATCCACGAGCTGGGTGGTAAGGTGGAGTACATCTTGGTCAACGACCTGCGCAACGATGTGTTCTACGCTCGCATCAAGATCAACATCAACAACCGCAGTGTGGAGATCGACTCCCGCCCCAGCGATGCCATCGCGCTGGCCGTGCGTGTGAAAGTACCTATTTACGTGGCCGAATCGGTCATGATGCAGGCTTCCATCCAGCCTGAGGAGGAAATCAACACCGAGGTTGAACCTCAAGAGCGCAGCGCCAAACCCGCCCCTCGCAAAGATGGGGAAGATGTGAGCGAAGAAGACCTGAGCGCCTTCTCCGATTTCCTTAATAGCCTGGATTTGGACAGCCTGGGCGACGACGAATAACCATCGTCCTCCGGCCACACGGGCGCCCATCATCCACCAACTGACTTGCACGATTCCGCCGCAGGATTATACTGGTGGCTAGCGGGGCATGGCGGCCCCGCTGACTGGTTATCGCTTGCTCTTCTGTTCACTGGCACACCCCTATCGGTCAGGATGCTATGGCGCAAACAGCGGAACTGCGAACTGAGCAACTCGCGCCGCACAGCATTGAGGCAGAAGAGGCTGTGCTGGGGTCAATTCTGATCGATCCCGACGCCCTCTACGAAGTGCTGCCCTTCCTACGCGCGGATGATTTTTTCATCGTCCGCCACGCCTGGATTTGGGAGGCCCTCGTCAACCTGCATGAGCGCCGCGACCCCATAGATTATCTCACGCTGATCAACGAACTGGAGCAGATGGGCCGCCTAGAAGAGGTGGGAGGGGCGGCCTATATCCTCGGCTTGGTCAACAAAACCCCCTCGGCGCTTAACGTGGAGGGCTACGGGCGCATCGTGGAACGTATGGCAGTGCGCCGCCGCCTCATTGATGCTGCGGGGCGCATCGTGCGCGTGGCCCATTCCGAAGAGACCGACATTGATGAGGTGCTTAATCAGGCCGAGCAGGCCATCTTTGAGGTCACCGAGCGCCGCCTGGCCCGCGATTTGGTGCCCGTCAGAGAGGTAGTCAGCGCTTACTTTGACCGCGTCAGTGTGTTGGCCCGCCAGCAGGAAGAAGTGCTGGGTGTGCCAACCGGTTTCGTAGACCTTGACCGCCTGCTGGGCGGTCTACAAAAATCCGACCTCATCATCGTGGCCTCGCGCCCGGGCATGGGCAAATCCAGCTGGCTGAACAGCGTTGTGCTCCACGCGGCGCGCAACCGTCAGCGAGTGGCGCTCTTTAGCCTAGAGATGAGCAATGAGCAGATCGTCCAGCGTTTCATCAGCGCTGAAACCAACATCCCCTCCCATAAGCTGCGCGAGGGCCGCTTGGACGAGCGGGATTGGGCACAGTTCGTCGCTGCTACCCAACGCATCGGCGAGATGCCCATCTTTCTGGACGACACACCTGCCATCAGCACACAGGAGGTGCGCACCAAGGCTCGCCGTCTGTATATGGAGTACGGCCTTGATCTGATCGCCATTGACTACCTGCAGCTTATGACCACACCCTTCCGCACCGAGAACCGCGTGCAGGAGATTTCCTACATCTCGCGCTCGCTCAAACAGCTGGCGCGCGAGCTCAACGTACCGGTTATCGCTGCTGCTCAACTCTCGCGGGCGGTGGAACAGCGTAACGACAAGCGTCCTCAGCTGGCTGATCTGCGGGAGAGCGGCAGTATTGAGCAGGATGCCGATGTGGTGTTGTTCCTCTACCGCGAGTCCTACTATAAACCCGATACCCCTCTTGGCCACCTGACCGAAGTCCATATTGCCAAGCACCGCAACGGCCCAACCGGCGTTGTGAACCTAGTGTTTATCCCCGATCTGACGCAGTTCAAGAACGCAGCACCGGTCAGTGTGGATTTGGATGGGATTTAAACTATGAAGGGCTTCAGCGGTTTCTCGGCACGGGAGCGGTTGATCAAAATTCCGGTGCGGTTTTTCAGCGAGCTGCTGCCGCAAATTGACCATCTGGCTGAGCTGAAGATCACGCTGTACTGTTTTTGGCGTCTGCAGCAGCGCGAAGGGCGTGTCCCCTTTCTACGCCTGCGTGAGATACTGGCCGATGAGGCTTTCTTGAGCGGGCTGGGTGCGCGTGAGGATGAACGCCGCGCCGCCCTCATGGAAGGGCTGGAGCGCGCCGTTGCGCGGGGCACTCTGCTGCATGTGGTGGCGCGCGGGGAGAATGTTGAGGATGACCTGTACTTCATGAACACGCCGCGTGGGCGCGCCGCCGTGCGCGGCATTGAGGAGGGCAAGTGGCAACCACCTCTCGGCTCTTCAGTGCCCTTTGACCTGACGGTGGAGCGCCCCAATATCTTCACCCTCTATGAGCAAAACATCGGTCCGTTGACGCCGATGAGCGCTCAGCAACTGCGCGATTTGGAGGAAACCTACCCGCAGGAGTGGATTGAAGAGGCCTTCCAGATCGCAGTTGCACGCAACATCCGCCGCCTGAGCTACATTCGGGCTATTCTGGAACGTTGGCAAGCGGAAGGCCGTTCAACACATGATGCCGCCACCGATGGGCGGCGCTTCATCAGCGGCAAGTATCGGGAAGACATAGAGTACTGAGATGAGCTACTCGGAGCGCAACTACGGCGCAGGCGACCCTAATTGCCCCATCTGTCACGGCATTGGCTACGTGCGCTATGACGTGCCGGAGGGTCACCCGAACTTCGGCAAGGCTTTCCCCTGCGAGTGTCGTCGGGCGCGTGTGGAGGCCGAGCGGACGGAGTACCTGCGGCGCGTAGGTGGCTTGCAGCACCTTGCCGATAAGACCTTTGAGAGCTTCAACCCCGAAGGTGTGGGACTGCCGGAGAGGCAACGCCACAACCTGCGTTGGGCTTATGAGACCGCCCTTGCCTATGCCCGCGAGCCCAAAGGCTGGCTCGTCATTACCGGCGGCTATGGGTGCGGCAAGACGCATCTGGTGGCGGCGATCGCCAATGTGCAGATCGCGGCGGGCAACCGCGTGCTGTTTGTCACCGTGCCCGATCTACTGGACTACCTGCGGGCTAGTTTCAGCCCTACAACCTCCGAAGAGGAAGGCTACAATGACCGCTTCAGTGAGGTGCGGGAGGCCCCCTTGCTGATCCTGGACGATCTGGGTCTTGAAAGCCCCACCCCTTGGGCGGTGGAGAAACTCTACCAGATTTTGAACTACCGCTACAACGCCAAACTGCCCACTGTTGTCACCACCAACTACGATGTGGACGAGATGGAGCAGCGCTTCCGTTCACGCCTGGCTGACCCAGACCTGGTGACTAAAGTGCACATCTTGGCGCCGGACTACCGCACCGTGGGCGGCAGCCGTCTGGAGACCAGCTCCCTTAACGGGCTGAACCTCTACGGCCATATGACCTTTGAGACATTCCAGCGACGCCGCGATCTGCCTAAGGATCAGCGCGACAACCTGCAGCGGGCGCTGGAGCTCGCCCGCGAGTATGCTGCCAATCCTCAGGGTTGGCTGATCCTGATGGGGCCTTATGGGTGCGGCAAGACGCATCTGGCGGCGGCGATTGCCAATGCGCAGAAGATGCAAGGCACTGAGGTGCTGTTTGTCACCGTGCCTGACTTGTTGGACCACTTGCGCGCTGCCTTTGCCCCTAATAGTGTCATGCCCTACGATAGGCGCTTTGCCGAGGTGAAGAATGCCCACCTGTTGGTGTTAGACGATCTGGGGACTAAATCGGCCACACCGTGGGCGCGCGAGAAGCTCTACCAGCTCTTTAACTACCGCTACAACGCCCGCCTGCCAACCGTGATCACCACCTCCGAAGAACTGGAGGATATTGATCCTCGCATCACCACCCGCATGCGCGATCGGCGCTTGTGCCGCATCTTTGCCATTCTGGCTCCTGCTTACCTCGGCGAGCGGCAGGCTCCTTAACCCTCAGTCGGCGGCGATGCGGTTCGCCCGCGCGATGTCCTCAGCTAGAAAAAAGACCTCGTCCTTTCCCTCCAGCTTCTCGCGCATCTTGGCGATGATGAGGTCAAGGTGCGTGCTGTGGGCTACAAAATCCAAAGCATCGGCAGGGACGATCAGCACAGGGCTGAGCGTGAAATGGCGGATCCACTCCTCATAAAGTGCGTTCAACCGTTCCAGATAGGACGGATCTATAGCCTGCTCAAACTCGCGCCCACGCAGGCGGATGCGGTGCAGCAGCGTATCCACCGAAGCGCGCAGGTAGATCACAAGGTCAGGTGGCGGCAGAAACTGCACGAGCGTCTCGTAGAGCTCACGGTAGCTGCGATAGTCGCGCTCCGCCATATGGCCCTGCTGATAGAGGTTGCGTGCGAAAATCTCGGCGTCCTCGTACACGCTGCGATCCTGCACCACCGATTTGGGATGGTCCAGCAGTTGGCGATGATGGCGCAGCCGCCTTGAGAGGAAGAAAACCTGCGAGTGGAAGCTCCAGGCCCGCATATCCTTGTAGAAGTCAGCCAGATAGGGATTGTCATCCACCGCCTCATAGAATGGTTCCCAGCCCAGGTGTTCGGCCAGCAGGCGCGTCAGCGTGCTCTTGCCCACGCCCACGTTTCCTGCCACGGCGACAAACTTCTTGCTGCTGATGGTCATGCTTCCCCCTTTTCATCCACGACTTCGCCATCGCGCCAATGCCGTCGGGCGTTGAGCGCCATCTTTTCCAGATAGGCTTTCTCCAAATCAATGCCAACGTAGTTGCTTAGCTTGAGCAGGTAGGCCAGGCAGTCAGCGAGTTCGTCCTCAATGAGATGGCGGAACTGAGCCAGCGCCTGCTGGCGTGCCTCCTCCGCCGGACGGCCCTCTTGGCGCAGCTGCGTCTGCTTGATCCAAGCCCTTTTCAGCACGTGCGCCAGTTCACCCAGCTCTTCGTTCAGAGCGATGAAGTTGAAATAAGGGTCGGGGTCAAAACCCTTGTCAGCGTCCAGCGAGAGATGGAAGCGCTGGAAGTGAGAAAGGGGATGCGGGCCTGTCTCCAGCTCCTCTAGAATGGCCTGCGGCTGGCGTTCGGCCACCGGCGCCTCCACACCAGGCAGCGGGGCCTGATAGATGCCGTACTCCAGTGCGCTCTTGATGCGCTGGATCACATAGGCCCGATCGTCTAGGTTCTGCACAATGTCCAGATTGTTGGTATCAATGGGCAGCACAGGCGCTTCCTGATACTCGGCCATGAACTGCTCATAGGCGAGCCGCAATTGCTCAATATAATCGGGGTCCATATTGCGCTCATAGGGTCGGTCGCGGGCGGCGATACGCGCCATCAGCACATCAAGGTCTGCCCGCAAGTACACCACCAAGCTGGGGCGGGGGATGCTCTTGCTCAGGGCCGCATAGAGTTGCGTGTACACGGCTAGCTCATGCCCGCTCAGGTTGAGGCGGGCAAACAGGCTGTCCTTGGCGAACGTATAATCGGAGATGACGGGCCTGCGCCGCAGGGCCTGAGGGATGGCATCCACCTGCTGGCGATAGCGGCTCAGCAGGAAGAAGATCTGTGTCTGAAAAGCGTAGCGCGCCCGATCGGCGTAGAAGTCGGAGAGGAAGGGGTTTTCCTCAAACTCCTCCAGCAGCAATTCGCCGCCCAGTTCGGGCTTTAGCAAACGGGCAAGCGTGGTTTTGCCAACCCCGATGACGCCCTCAATCGCGATGTAGGGGTGACGAGCCATTGGCCTCTATTCCACTGTGCTCTAAAACCGAAGTACACGCTCAGGAAGCATCCCGCTGCAGCGGCACCGGCGAGGCGCTCTCTCGTGGGTGGACGGATCAACCGGTGGGGCAGCGATGATGTTGTCTCGTGTACTCTAGCATACACAGGCCTTTGAATGGGTGCAAACCATGAGGTTAGGATTCAGTATCAGCTGGGGATGAAGGACAAGGAACAACAGGCGACTGCGTGGGGATTGGCTCTTATACTTGGTACAATCTGGCTGATTTGGTGTGGCAATGGCACAGGGATCAGTTGTTCTTCCGTGTCCGCTGACGCAGCTGACCCACATCGCTGCTCTTCTTCCGAACGAGACATGATTAAAAGGAGGAGCACCTGCCCCATGAAAACTATCCCCAAGGCAAGCCGACGGTTTGACGTTCTGGCTGTGCGCCGCCAATTCCCAGCGCTACATCGGCGGGTGAATGGCGTGCGCCCCCTTTATCTTGACAACCCGGGTGGCACGCAGGTCCCTAACGGTGTCATCCGTGCCATGCGGCGCTATTTGATAGAAGCCAACGCTAACACGCATGGTTCATTTCGCACCAGCGCCCTCACCGACGAGATCGTCTATGCTGCACGGGATGCCACGGCTGACCTGCTCAATGCGTCCTCGCCGCAAGAGATCGTCTTTGGTCCCAACATGACTACCCTTACCTTCCACATCAGCCGGGCGATTGGCCGTACGCTGAGCCGTGGCGACGAGATCATCGTCACCCACATGGATCACGATGCCAACATTGCCCCGTGGTTGCTGCTGGCCCGCGATCATGACCTCACGGTCAAGTGGGTGGACTTTGATGTGGAGACGGGGCGGCTCAACCTGGAGCAGATGGCGGCCTTGATCAGCCCCAAGACGCGGCTGATAGCCTGTGTGTATGCCTCTAATGCGTTGGGCACGATCAACGACATCCGCCGCGTGGTGGAGATGGCGCACAGCGTGGGGGCACTGACCTACATTGACGCTGTGCAATACGCACCGCACGGCCCGATAGACGTGCAGGCGCTGGGCTGTGATTTCCTGACCTGCTCGGCATACAAGTTTTTTGGGCCGCACGTGGGTGTGCTGTACGGCAAGTATGAGCATTTGGCCAGCCTGCCCGCCTACAAGGTGCGTCCCGCCCCCGATGAGGTCCCTGAACGCTGGGAGACCGGCACACAGAACCACGAGGGGCTGGCGGGGGTCGCCGCAGCGGTGGACTATCTGGCGTGGGTGGGTGAGCGCTTTGGCGAGCCGTTTGCCGCACAAGTGGAAGGCTACGAAGGGCGACGGCGCACACTGAAGATGGCCCTCCACGCCATCCGCCACTATGAATACAGCCTCAGCCGTGCCTTACTCAAGGGACTCTCTGCCATGCCGGGGGTGACGGTCTGTGGTATTACCGATCTGGACTGCCTCCATGAGCGCGTGCCTACAGTGATCTTCACTCTGGAGGGCAAAAGCCCTCGGCAGGTCGCACGTGCCTTGAACGAGGCTGGCATCTATGTGTGGGATGGCAACTACTACGCCCTGGCGGTGATGGAGAGACTAGGTCGCGAGCAGAAGGGCGGCATGGTGCGTGTGGGTGCGGTACACTACAATACACGGCGCGAGATCACGCGCTTCCTGCGCGAATTGTGGCGCATTGCATCCCGTTGAACATCCCTGCCTATGAAGGGCAGGGGAAGATGAAAGGTGTCCATGCGCATTATCGTTTACACGGGCAAGGGTGGAACTGGTAAGACCAGCATCGCGGCGGCGACGGCCCTGCGCTGCGCCGATCTTGGCTACCGAACGCTGGTGGTGAGCACAGACACGGCGCACTCGCTAGGCGATTCGCTCCAGACCGAACTCGGCCCAGAGCCGCGCCGCGTGACCAACAATCTGGACGCGCAGGAGATTGACGTCCACTACTCCATTGATAAGTACTGGGGCGCGTTCCAAAAGTTCATGATTGGCCTGTTTACACAGCGGGGCGTGGCCGATGTTGTCGCCGAAGAAGTAACTGTGTTGCCCGGCCTTGAGGAAGGCGCCAGCCTACTGTGGCTGGCCGAATACGCTGAAGGCGGCCAATATGATGTGGTGGTTGTGGATGCCGCTCCCACCGCCGAGACGCTGCGCCTGCTCAGTCTGCCCGACGTGGCGCGCTGGTGGGTGGAGCGCCTCATCCCTTTAGGGCGTACAGCAGCGCGTATCCTCACGCCGGTGGCACGCCCTCTGGGCGTCAACACCCCTGATGTGGAGGCCGTCAACACCGTAGAGCGCCTTTTTGATACACTAGACGAAGTGCGTGCCATGCTCGCCGATGGCGAGCGCTCGTCCATGCGGCTGGTGGTCAACGCCGAACGCATGGTGATCAAGGAGACACAGCGTACCTATACCTACCTGAACCTCTACGGCTATCCGGTGGATGCGGTGGTCTGCAACCGCCTCCTGCCCGCTGCGATCACCGACCCTTACTTCCGCCTCTGGAAGGAGTCGCAGGCCGAACACCTTGCCCTCATCCATGAGTGCTTTGACCCATTGCCCCTATTGACGGCTCCGCTGTTTGAACGCGAAATGGGCGGGCTGAAGCTCCTGCGCGAGATGGGCGAGGCGCTCTTTGAAGGGCGCGACCCGACCGAACGACTGTATGCAGGCACCGTCCAGACGTTGGAGCATGGTGAGGATGGCTCCTACCTGCTGCGCATCCCGCTGCCGTTGGCCGATAAATCTCGGGTTGAGCTCTACCGCTCTGCTGATGAACTGACGCTGGCCGTAGGGGCCTATCGGCGCAACATTGTCCTGCCGCGTGTGCTGTGGCCGCTGGAAGTAGAATGGGCACGGTTGCGCGATGGCGTGTTGACACTACACTTTGTCCCTAAAGGGATGAGGTAAAGGCCGAAGCGTAGCACCATCCAGCCAAAGAGGAGGGAGGATGCCATGAAGCGCATTGTGTTTGCCTTGTTTGCTGGGCTCCTCGCGGTGGCGTTGGTCGCCTGTGGGGGTGGCAAACCCACTGCGGAGGAGATTCTGCGCCACGCTGCAGACAAGATGGCCGCTACTCAGACCCTGCAGTTCGCGCTGGAACGGGAGGGTGAACCCATCCAGCTGGAGGCCATGATGAACGCTGCCATCTTGAGCGCACAGGGGGCCTATCAGGCGCCGGACAGCGTTTACGCGACGGTGAAGGTCAGCGCGCAGGGCATGGTGGCCGAGACCGAGGTGCTGTGGCTTCCCGAGGGTATCTTCTTCAAGTTCCCGCCCTTGATCCCAGACTACAAACCGATTGACTTGGAAGGCGCATTTGACGCTGCCGCGATCTTTGATGCCGAGGTGGGTTTACCTCACATCCTCATCGGCTTGGCCAACCCCACGCTGCTGGGTGAGGAGGATGTTGAGGGCACTACAACCTATCACGTAAGCGCACAGGCTGAGGGCAGCGATCTGGCTAATCTGGTTGGTGGAGCGGTGCAACCTGGCCCAACAGCGGTGGACATCTGGGTGGCCAAAGACACCTATGAGGTAGTGCGTATCGTCCTCACTGAGGAGGCGGGCAATAAGTGGCTCATGGACTTCTACGGCTTCGGTGAGCCGGTGGAGATTCCCGCGCCTTAATGGTCATGCTTCGGACGGAGAGAGGCAGGCAGCCGCAGTGGGAGAGGAGTCGGCTGTCTGCCCTTTGTAAGGAGGTTTATGGGCGAGCATATTGACATCCGTGCCGAGCCCACAGCTGATGCAGACACCATGCGGCTGATCACCAACCTAAGCCTTGCGGTGGAGGGGGAGCCGGAGGTCTACTGCACACCTGCCGAGGGTGAAGAAGGATCGCCGTTGGCACAGGCGCTTTTTGCGCTGCCCGGACTGGCGGCGCTGACTATTGACGGCTCGGAGCTACTTATCACGCGCCAAGCGGGGGTAGAATGGCATGCCCTCATTGAGGATGTCAGTGACGTGCTGCGCGATTTCTTTCTCTAGGCGCTTTGTTGGCGTCTAGGGCACTCTCCTTGGGCATAACACGGTTCAATTTTTGACAGGCTTAGCACATGACGCGACCCCTTATCTTGCTCACCAATGATGATGGCATCCACTCGCGCGGATTGGCAGCGGCTGCCGCCGCCCTTGATCCGCTGGGAGACTTGCTCATCGTCGCACCACGCACCCAACAGACCAGTATGGGGCGTAGCATGCCGGCCTACTATGATGGCCGCCTGTTCAAGACGACCCTTCATTACGGCGGGCAATCTTGGGAAGCCTATGCGGCTAATGCCTCACCGGCGCAGGCTGTCGTGCATGCCATGCTGGAGCTAGCCCAACGCCCCATCGCTCTCGCTGTTTCCGGCATCAACTACGGCGAGAATGTAGGGTTGGGGATCACAGTCTCTGGCACGGTGGGGGCGGCCATTGAAGCCGCTGCGCAGGGCATCCCGGCCATTGCTGTCTCGCTGCAGGTCACAGATGCGCGCCATTTCACCGAGCCTGACGACACCGTGGATTTCAGCGCTGCGATCCACTTCACGCGCCTGTTTGCCCAACGCTGGCTGTCCGTTGAGCGCCCGCCCGGTGTGGATGTGCTCAAGGTGGAGGTTCCTGCCCATGCCACCCCTCAAACCCCCTGGCGTGTGACGCGCCTAGAGCGGCGTCCCTACTTTGTGCCGCTGCCCCCTCGCCGCACGGCGTTTGAGGATGAGGGGCCACTGGGGTATAGGATCAACCCGCCGCCCGATGCCGACCCGGAGACGGATGCAGGTGCCTTAAAGGCAGGGTTTGTGGCTGTCACGCCGTTGTGTATTGATATGACAGCGCGCATCCCGCCCCATGAGCTACGCCGTCTTTTGGATGGCAAGGCCGAATAAGGGCTAGAGCTCCCCGCGCAGCCGTGCAGCCAGCGCCGTGTAGCGACGTGAAACGGTGTCGTTGCTGACAGCGATAGCAATAGCCTTCATGGAGCCGACCAGCACCACCAGCTGCTTGGCTCGTGTGACCGCTGTATAGAGCAGATTGCGCTGCAGCAACATGTAGTGCTGGGTCAGGATGGGCATCACCACTGCCGGGTACTCGCTCCCCTGCGAACGATGTACGCTAATGGCGTAGGCGTGGGTCAGTTCGCTTGCTTCTGACCAATCGTAGGTCACCAGCGCATTGTAAAAGTTCACCGTCATGGTCTGCTCAGTGAAATCAAAGGCTTGCACACGACCAATGTCACCGTTGAAGACGTCTTTGTCGTAGTTGTTGCGCGTCTGCAGCACCTTGTCGCCCACGCGGAAGATCGTCCCACCGATGAGCCGCTCAGCGGGGCGGCCTGGCGGGTTAAGCACCGCCTGCATCTGGCGATTTAGGGCCAATACGCCTGCCGGCCCTCGGTACATGGGCACGATAACCTGAACATCATTCAGCGGATGCAGCCCAAAGCGGCGCGGGATGCGGTTCCGCACGATGTCCACCACCAGCTCCGCCGCTCGCGCCGGATCGTCGGGGATTTTGAAGAGGAAGAAGTCATCGGCATCATCGGGGAAGATCGGCAGACGGCCTCGGTTGATGCGGTGGGCATTCTCAATGATCGTGCTGCCTGCTTCTTGGCGGAATATGGTACTCAGCCGTGTCACTGGCACCTTCTGCGAATCGATCAAGTCGCGCAGCACGTCTCCCGCACCCACGCTGGGCAACTGATCCACGTCCCCCACGAGCAGCACGTGCGCGCGAGGGTCAACAGCGCGGAAGAGCGCATAGGCCAGCGCACAGTCCAGCATAGAGCACTCATCTACGATGATGAAATCAGTGGGCAGGGGATTTTCCTCGCCAAAGAGAAAGCCCTGCGTAGGCGCATAGCCCAGCAGGCGATGAATAGTCTTGGCAGGCTGGCCGGTAGCCTCGCTAAGACGCTTGGCTGCGCGCCCTGTCGGTGAGGCCAGCGCAAAGCGCACTCCCTGACGCTGAAGCACACGGATAAGAGCGCGTAGGGCGGTGGTCTTGCCGGTGCCTGGGCCGCCAGTGAGGATGCTGACCTTGTGTGTCAGCGCCTTGTGGATGGCCTCTCGTTGCCGTTCGGTAAGGGGAACATCCGACTCTGTCGCTGCCTCGGCGATGAGAGCGGCCCAATCCTCCTGCCATAGCGGCGGGGAGAGGCGTGAGTAGGGCATCTCAAGGATGCGCCGCAAGCTGCGCGCTGCCCCCACCTCCGCATAGTAGAGGGAGGGCAGATAGACAGCGCAGGCAGCCTGCTCTTCCGCTAAATCGGGCAAGGCTTCACACTTCACCATTTCGGCAGCAGCAGCACGTTGCAACGCTGTCTGCACCTCTGCCGGCGAGACTTCCAGCAGCTCCGCTGCCTGCTGGATAAGCTCCCGCTCGGGCAAGTACATGTGCCCATCATCCGCCATCTGGTTGAGCACGTAGACCAACCCAGCTTCCAGTCGCGTGGGGTGATCGGGGGGCAACCCTAGGTCGCGGGCGATCTTATCGGCAGTTTTGAAGCCTACGCCGTAGATGTCCCGTGCCAGCCGATAGGGGTCCTCTTTTACCTGCTGGATGGCGTTATCACCGTAGGTTTTGTAGATTTTCACCGCCAGGCTGGTTGAGACGCCATGCTCTTGCAGGAACAGCATCACGTTCTTGATCTCCTGCTGCTCCGCCCAGGCGCGCTTGATCAAGCGTGCGCGGTATGGCCCGATGCCGTCCACCTCGCGCAAGCGGTCAGGATCATGATCCAGAACGTTCAGCGTCTCCAGCCCAAAGTGGTTGACGATGCGCTCAGCGCTGCGCGGCCCGATGCCTTTGATCAATCCCGATCCGAGGTAGCGGCGAATACCCTCCACTGTCGCCGGGGTGATGCGGCGCACGTTCTCAGCGCGGAACTGCCGACCGTAGCTGGGATGGGTTTGCCAGACCCCCTCAATGTGCAGGCTCTCGCCCGGGGCGACCTCTGGTAGGTTGCCCACCACGGTAACCAGCCCACTCTCATCCGCCCCACTCCATAGGCCAAGCGGCGTGGAAGGCAGCAGGCGGATGACGCTGTAGCCGTCCTCCTCGCTGTAGTAGGTGATGCGCTCAACGGTGCCCTCAAGCGTGGTGAGTTCTGTTGCCATGCCACGATGCTGGATCGCCTAGGGAGACTCGCCAGGCGTGGTGGCCTCCGGCGTAGGGGTGCGCGTGGAGGTCACTGGTGGGGTGGGGGACGGTGTGCGCGTTACGGTGGGCGTTGGTGATGCCGTGAACCTCGGTGTGGCAGTGGGGGTCGGCGTTAAGGTGGGCGTTGGGGTAGCCGTTGCCCGTGCTGCCGCCTGCGCTTCGTAGAGTGCCTCAAGCTGCCTCTCTGCATCCTGAGCGAAGGGATAACCCAATGTCCGATCCCAAAACAGCACCCATTCCAGCTCACGGATGGCAGCATCAAGCTCGCCCTCTTCAGCGAGGATCAGGGCGTGGTAATAATGGCGCGTGCCCGTCTGAGCGATCTCCAGCGCCTGCTCTATATCGCGCCGAGCAGCAGCGACCTCGCCCAAATGATAAAGGGCGCGCCCGCGTGCCTCAAGGACCTCCCCCTGCTGTTCTACGCTCAGCGGCAGGCCCAGCGCATGTTCGGCAGCGGTGATGACCTCTTCATAGCGCTTGCTCTCTACCAGTGTGCGCACGTAGAGGGTTTCCACCTCCGGCACATCGGGCTTGGCCCTGCGCACCGCTCGCACATCCTCAAGAGCTTCGCTGTAATGGCCCAGTGCAAAGGCCGCCTGTGCCCGCGCTAAACGTACGTCTGGCGTCCCCTCGCCATCATCCAGCGCGGCATTGAGGTCGGCATAGGCCAGATCGTAACGCCCTTGAGCCAGATAGAACTGCCCGCGTGCCGCCAGCACAGGAGCGGCGTTGGTGCTTACCTGCAGCGCCCTTGCAAAGGCCATCAGTGCGTCCTCACTGCGCCCCATCCTGCCGTAAGCCTGCCCTAGTAGGGTCCATGCCTCCCCGCTGGAGAGGTTAACGCCGTACAGATAATCCTCCAAGCCGATGATCGCCAGCTCATCCAACCCCAATGCCAGCCGACCGCGTGCCAGGGCCAGCACTGCGCCCTCTGCACCGGGGTCTATGTAGGTTGCCAGATTGGCGTAGGCTGTTGCGCTTTCGGCATCGCCGCTGGCGAGGTAGGCTGCGCTGGCCAGCACCAGCAGATTGACGTCGTACTTGCGCACCGCTCGCCCGGCTTCCACTTCGGCCAGCGCCGCTGCATAATCGCCTTCGGCAATAGCAATCTGCGCCAGGTTGACATAGGCCTGCACCAGTCGCGGGTCAAGCGCTTTGGCGCGCTCGTTTTCGCGGCGGGCGCGCTCCAAAGCCCCCTGCTGCATATAGATCGTCCCCAGTGCAGCATGGAGCGGTGCGAAGCTCTCGTCCTGAGCCAGCCCAGCCTCAAAAGCGGCCTGCGCCGCCTCCCTATTGCCTAGATAGAAGTGCGCCATACCCTCTATGTAGTAGCCATCCACAGGAAGGCTGCCGCCGGCCCGCACTTCCTCAATCAGTGCCAGCGCCTCCTCATAGCGGCCACCGTAGAAGGCGGCGATGGCCTCGTTGAGGCGTGGGAGGGTGGGGTGCGGTGTGGCGATGTAGGGAGGTGTGGGTGTCATGCCAAAGCGTAGATCGCCGCGTGGGGCATTCTCCGGCGGAAGCGTTGGCTCAGCGGGGCGCGGTGTGCTGGCCGGCGTAGGGGTGCGCGTTGGGCGTGGAGTGGCTGTGTCAAAAGGTGTGGGGGTGCTGACGGCCGGCGTAAGGGCAAAGACAGCTGCCATCTGGCGGGCGCGGATAGCCCGCCCCAGTGTAGAGACCAGCAGCATGACAACGATCACCAGCACTACGCTGCCCGCTATGGCGAGCACCATAGGACTGAGCCGCAGGTCTACTTGCGGGCGGGGACGGACACGCAGCTCCTCACCTGTGCCCCACTCAATGGGCAGGTCGCCCAGCCGCTCCTCGGCGTGGAAGGCGTTCAGCACGGCATCGGCTTCGCGCTGAGCCTGAGCAATGCGCTCGGCGCTGATGAGCGGTACACCGTCCGGTGCTGGGGGCGGAGGGCTGATGGCAGGAGCGGATGCTGCCGCCGGAGCGGTAGACGGCGAGGCAGGAGCGGGGGTCTCCAGCGCGCCCAGTGCGCGCAGACCTCGGTGCGCCATCTCGTTCTGAGGGTTGATGGCGAGCACCTGCTTCAGGCAATGGATGCGCTCGGCGGGCGTCTCCACGACAGCGCTCATCCACAGCCAAGCCGTCTCGTTGCGTGGGTTGGCCTTGAGCACTTGCACAAGCAGCCTGCGCGCCTCTTCTTTCTGGCCTGCCCGTGCTGCTGCGATCGCCTGTTGCAGGAGGTCCTGAGGGTTCACAGCCACATCCTCTACCCAGCCTAGCGGGAAGTGACGCTCCACAGAGGGCGTTCTCTGCGAGAGTGCTCTCATTGTACATCAGCGCCTTGATAATGCCATAATCCCCGTGCTTGTGGCGTGGGCGCGCGGGCATTGTCCCCTAAAGGATGCTCATGCTAAACTGTGCCGACTGAAACGGTTGCGGGGTGGAGCTTCTTATGTCTGAACTGGTGCGTTACGAAGAGCACGCTGGCGGCATTGCCGTGATCACTATCAACCGGCCGCAGGTGCGCAACGCGCTCAATTGGGCGGCCATGCACGCACTGGCCGATGCCATTGCTCGCGCCGAAGCTGACTCCGCTCTGCGCGCCCTCATCCTCACCGGCGCGGGAGGCAAGGCCTTTATCTCCGGCGGCGATGTGCGCGATCTGCATGGCGACGTGAGTGAAGCAGCAGGTCTGCGCCAGTATGACCTGATGGCTACCACGCTGGATCGGCTAGCGGCACTGCCTGTGCCGGTCATCGCGGCATTGGAGGGCGCCACACGTGGCGGCGGATGTGAGGTGGCGCTGGCCTGCGACCTGCGTCTGGCCGCTGAGGATGCCACACTGGGGTTCGCCCAGATTGGCATGGCCGTTACCCCTGGCTGGGGTGGGGCAGGGCGCCTGATCGCACTGGCGGGTTATGCGCGGGCGATGGACCTCTTGTTGACAGGCCGTGTTATCAGTGCACAGGAAGCGCTGGCGCTAGGGCTGATCAACCGCGTGTGTCCTTCTGGCGAGGCGTTGCGCTGCGCCTTAACGCTCGCCGAACAGATCGCCCGTGCGCCGAGGTTGGCCGTGCGCGGCGTGAAAGAAGTCCTGCGCAGCCACCTGACACTTCCTGCGGAGGCAGCGCGGGCACATGAGCGAGAGGTTTTCGCCCGCTTGTGGGCCAGCGCCGATCACGCCGAGGCTTCAGCGGCCTTCTTGGAGAAGCGGGAGCCAAACTTTGGGGATGGATGAGATGCACGATCCCTATGCGCTTATGGCGCGCTACTATGACGCCGAAAACGCGGGTTTGGTGGAAGATTTCCCCGCCTACGAGGCGCTCGTTGAGCGCTTCGGCCAGCCGGTGCTGGATGTAGGCTGTGGGACAGGACGCGTGGCCTTCCATTTGGTGCGCCGAGGGGTGCGTGTGGTGGGCGTTGATCACTCCGCGCCGATGCTGGCGCGCGCCCGTGAGCGCGCTGCTATGCAGCAGATCGCCCCTGAACAGCTGGAGCTGATCCAAACTGACGTCGTCACGCTGGCACTGGGTAGGCGCTTTCGGCTAGCCCTGATGGCCTTCAACACCTTCATGCACTTCACTGAACAGGAGCAACAGATCGCGGTGTTGCGCCGCGTGATAGAGCATCTGGAGGAGGGTGGCGGGCTGGCGTTGGACCTTCCCAACCCTATAGAGATGTTCCGCGCCGATGATGTGCCCGCGCTCGTTTTGGAGCGCACTTTCACCGACCCACAAACCGGCCATCTGGTGATGCAACAATCGGTAGCGTATCTTGACCGTGCCACACAGGTGATGGAGGTGAAATGGGTCTATGACCGTATTGCTCCTGACGGAACAGTGACACGCACGCTGGTACCGCTGCGCTTACGCTATACCTTTGCGGCAGAAATGCGCTTGCTGCTTGCTCAGAGCGGGTTTGGGGCAGTGGAGTGCTATGGGGATTACGACTTCTCCCCCTATCAAGAGGACAGCCCGCGCCTGTTTGTGGTCGCTATGCGGCTGGCGGCGGAGTGACTGGTCCATGAGCGGCGGGGTTTTAGAGCGGGGGTTTCCTCAATCAAAGTTCTTCCCTCTTGCCCACCGCGTATGTGACAGAGATGTAACAGTTGCGGGAGGCGGGCGCATAATTGGGTATGAAGGTGTGATATACTATAGTTAATCGTAGGGCGTTCTGCTGAAAAGGGATTTCTATCAGGGCGGGAAGATTGAGCGGAGCAGTTCCCCCCGAAGAGCGTGACCAATCCCTCGGTGGGGCGGGGCAACCCTCCGATGATGAGACCCTCTATCCTGACCCCGAAACGCGTTCGCTGCTTGAGAAGCCCCCTGCGGATGTAACACTTCCACCGGAGCTGCGCGAGCATTTGCGCCGTTTAGCTGCCGATCTGGCCCGCCACGCCAGGGCAGAACAAGGAGAAGCTCAAGAGGGATTGCCTGAACCCATCGCCCGCCTGGTGGGAAACTTTCCTGAAGCGTCTCCTGCCGATGCATCGCATACGGAGGCCGCGCCCAGAGCATCAACACGGCTCAAGGGCGGCAAGCGCAGCGCCTTTTGGCGTGTGACGTTCCAGATCGGTGAGGAAGGCGGGGAGAGGCTTACTGCTGAGATCAAACACCCCACCGTTATCGGGCGTTCGGACCCCCGCGCCGCTGCCCATCCCGATCTGGACTTTTCAGCCTACGGCGCGGTAGAGCTGGGCATGTCGCGGCAGCATGCCATCCTTCTGCCCGATCCGGATGGTGTGTGGTTGATCGATCTAGATAGCACCAACGGCACATGGGTGAACGATGGCTACCTGCACCCTGGGTTGCGCTACCGCTTGCAAGAGGACGACATCATCACCCTCGGCGCGCTGAAGGTGCGCATCCAAGCAGTGGAGCGCCTCCGCACCACCAGACGCTCCAAACGCTCCTCTTGATCCCCTAATCGTCCCGTGCGGCACGCTGTAGCGCCCGCACTTCCCGTTCTGTCAAAGGACGCCACTCGCCGGGCTGCAGGCTGCCCAACTCCACAGGCCCTACTGCCACGCGCACCAACCGCAACGTGGGATACCCGACTGCAGCGGTCATGCGACGCACCTGCCGCTTGCGTCCCTCCCACAACGTTAGCCGGAGCCACGCTGTGGGTACCGACTTGCGGTAGCGGATTGGCACCGGGCGGGGTGGCAGGTTGGGAGGCTCAGTTAACAATTCCGCGCGCGCGGGCCGCGTGCGCCGACCCTCAATCACAACACCCGCGCGCAAAGCAGCCAACGCCGCCTCGTCAGGGATGCGCTCCACCTGCACCAGATAGACCTTGGGCAACCGATGGTGTGGGTGGGTGATGAGGTGCGCCAACGCGCCATCATCGGTGAGGATAAGCAGACCCTCACTGTCCTTATCCAGGCGCCCAGCCGGATAGACATCCGGAAGGCGGATGTAATCGGCGAGAGTTGGCGCCCCTTCGCGGCTGGTGAAGGCGGTAAGCACGCCGTAGGGTTTGTAGAAGGCCAGCGTTGGCATAGTATGCCCCGCCTTCCCGCGCTACGACGGACGCGGAAGGCTTAGCTCACGCTCAAGGTGTTCCGCTTGCACCTGATAGATTTCCACGATGTGCCCGGCAGGGTCTTTGAGCGTCATGACCAGATGGCCGCGCTCAGTTCTCCTCAGACCGTTGAGCAAGGGAATCTTGCGGTCGTTCATGCGCTTGAAGACGGTCTTCACATCCGTCACGTTGAAGCCCAGCCGCACACGCTCCGGATGATCCAGCGGCTTGCCTTTGCGTAACTCCAGCGCTGCCCCTTGAGGACCGCCCAGCAGCACCATATCGCCGCGATCGGAGATGACGGCCAGCTCCAGTGTTGCAACGTACCACGCCTTGACACGCTGCACGTCTTCCACGTAAAGGGTGATGTAGTTCAGGTTCATCGGCCCATCTCCTCCGTCTGCAGTATTAAGGCGTGCCTATCTTACATTGAGGAATCTACTCAAAGCACGGCGTAGTTTCCACCTTTCGCTGCCAGCAGTTTGGAACCTACCCCCGAGAGGGGTAAAATTGTTCCGTGCTGCCCGCTTGTGGCGGGACCACTTAGGCAGCCGGGTGGTGAAGTACCGAAAGCAAGGCGAACGGAGACGCCCTGACCATCCTCTATAGCGTTTCTTTATCCACCCCCTGCAGAGAAGCATTTGCAGACTTCTATGTGCCCCTACATGTACTTTCCCCGCTTTTAACGGTCCTGATGTAGTCATTTTGCTCCTCAGGAGGCATATCCGTCTATGAGCATCAGCCAACTCGCGCGATCCATTGAGGAATCGCCCACTTTGCGGCTGAACGAGGAGGCCCGCATCCTGCGTGAGCGGGGCGAGCCGGTGATCCATCTGGGGATAGGGGAACCGAAGAACAAAGCCCCCATCACCGCCATCTTAAGTTCCGCTGCCCGCCTGAAAGAGGGTGACATCAAGTATGCCCCTACCGATGGGATGCCCTCGCTGAAGCGGGCTATCATCCGCTACACCGAGGAGAATTACGGCCGCCTTGTCGCCCCCGAGAATGTGATTGTCTCCATCGGCGCCAAGCAAGCGCTGTTTAACCTGTTGGTCTCTATTGTTGACCCACAGGATGAGGTTATCATCCTTGCTCCCTACTGGGTGAGCTACCCCGAGATGGTCAAGCTCGTGCATGGCGTGCCGGTGATCGTCCGCCCAGAGGATGGCACCTTTCACCCGCGCATGGAGGACATAGAGCAGGCGGTCAGCTCATACACCAAGGCCATCATTGTCAACAGCCCCAACAACCCCTCCGGTGCTGTCTTCTCCGAGGAGTTTATCGCCCAGATCGTGGACTTCTGCGAGCGGCGCGGTATCTATCTCATCTGCGATGACATTTACCATAAGCTCGTCTTTGACGGTGTACGGGCTGTGCCGGCCTACCACTTCACCACCCGCGATGTGGAAAATACGCGGGTGATCATCATCAACGGTGTCTCTAAACTCTATGGTATGACGGGTTTCCGCATCGGTTGGACCATCGCCAACCGTAAATTGGTGGAGGCTATGACCAATATTCAGGCGCAGACGACCTCTTGCCCGCCTATCGTCTCGCAGGCTGCCGCCGAGGGCGCCTTGCTGGGTATGCAGAGCATTGTGGAAAACCTGCGCCTGACCATCCAAAACAACCGCGATGTGCTGATGCACGAGATGCGCTCCTTCACAGATGTGCACCTCATCAAACCGCAGGGCACCTTCTATGCCCTGCCCGATTTTCGTGCCTACACCAACGACTCCACCAACCTGGCGGAGTTCCTGCTGCGCAAGGCGTTGGTGGTTACTGTACCGGGCAAGGAGTTTGGTATGGAGGGGCATCTGCGCCTCAGTTTCTCCGGCTCGGTGAAGGACATCACCGAAGGTATTGCGCGCATGAAGTGGGCACTTGATCCCAACGCTCCCAACGAGATTTACATCGGCGACCGCAAGCTGGTGAGGGACTGGCTATGAACAACCTCCTCAACATCAAGACACCCGCTCAGGATCAGGCAGCTGACCTGAAAAGCGATTATGGGCTGTCCCATCATGGTCTGATCAACCTCAACACTGTCTATTGGAACCTGCCCAGCGAGGCGCTCTACGAAGAGATCGTCTTCCGAGGCGAAGGACGCATCGTGAGCGGGGGGCCGGTGATCGTCAACTCTGGCAAGCACACTGCTCGTGCGGCGCAGGACAAGTATATCGTGCGTGAGCCGTCCAGCGAGGAGCATGTTTGGTGGGGCGAGTACAACCGTCCGCTGGCACCGGAGAAGTTCAACGAGATTTTCAGCCGTCTGCAGGGTTTCCTGCAGGGGCGCGATGTCTTCGTGCAGGATTGCTACGTGGGCGCTGATCCCGAGCACCGCTTGCCGGTGCGCATCATCACCGAATATGCCTGGCACTCGCTGTTTGCCCGCAACATGTTTATCCGCCCCCGCAACCGTGAGGAGTACCGCCAGCACGTGCCAGAGTTCACCGTGTTGGCCGTGCCTTCTTTCAAGGCCTTTGAGCCGATTGACCAGACCCGCACTAGCACCTTCATCGCGCTGGATTTCTCCCAGCGATTGTGCCTCATCGGTGATACGGCCTACGGCGGTGAGATCAAGAAGTCCATCTTTACCGTGATGAACTACCTGTTGCCGCTGGAGGGCGTGTTGTCTATGCACTGCTCGGCCAACGTGGGGCCAGAGGGTGACACAGCGCTCTTCTTCGGGCTTTCGGGCACAGGCAAGACAACGCTCTCCGCCGACCCCAAGCGAGGGTTGATCGGCGATGATGAGCACGGTTGGGATGACAATGGCATCTTCAATTTTGAGGATGGCTGCTACGCCAAGGTGATCCAGCTCTCGCCCACCGCCGAGCCACAGATTTACCGCGCCGTCCACCGCTTCGGCGCCCTGCTGGAGAACGTGATCTACGACCCCACCACACGCCTCATAGACCTTGATGACGACAGCATCACCGAGAACACCCGTGCCTCCTATCCTCTCAGCTACATTGAGAACGCTGTGCCGGAGAAAATGGGCGGACATCCCCGCAACATTATCCTGCTCACCTGCGATGCGCAGGGGGTGCTGCCGCCTATCGCTCGCCTAAGCGTGGAGCAAGCGCTTTATCACTTCATCTCAGGCTACACTTCCAAGGTAGGAGCGACCGAGATCGGGCTGGGCGAAGAACCGGAGATCGCCTTCAGCACCTGCTTCGGGGCGCCGTTCATGGTGCATCATCCGATGGTCTATGCTGACCTTCTACGGCGCAAGGTGCAGCGCTACGGGACGAACTGCTGGTTGCTCAACACCGGCTGGGTGGGGGGCCCCTATGGCGTCGGCAAACGCATCAGCATCCGTCACACGCGGGCGCTGCTCAACGCTGCGCTTTCGGGCGCCCTGCTGGATGTGGAGTACTATGAGGATCCCATCTTCGGCTTCGCGGTACCCAAGAGCTGCCCTGATGTGCCGGAGGACGTGCTCTACCCCGCCCGCTCATGGCCCAGCGAAGCTGAATACTGGAATAAGTACCGCCAGCTGGCGGCGCGCTTTGTGGATAACTTCAAGAAGTTCGCGCCGGACTGCCCGCCAGAAGTGCGGGAGGCAGGGCCGAGACTGTAGAGGCGCAACGGGGGACCCTTTTCAGTGTACCTGTTGGGCACGGTCGGCGATGGCGCCCCGCGCCGTGAGCGGTACGCTTGCCTCTGCGCGGTCGGGTGGGGGGCTGGTCTTCTCCACCCGCACCGCGCAGATTTTGTAGTCCGGAATCTTGGCACGGGGATCGATCAAGTTGTTGGTCAGCAGATTGGCCGCTGCTTCGGCAAAGTGGAAGGGGATGAACACCGTCCCCTCCGGTGAGCGCCCCGTGACCAGTACGCGCAGCACAATCTCGCCGCGCCGCGAAGAGACTTTCACCCAGTCGCCAGTGACAAGGCCCAGTCGCTCGGCGTCGGCGGGATGCATCTCAACAGTGGCCTCCGGCCAGATGGCATCCAGCGCTGAGCGACGGGTGAGCGTTCCGCCGTGCCAGTGGTAAAGTACCCTGCCTGTGGAAAGGATGAAGGGATATTCAGCATCAGGCAGCTCGCTCTGCGTGCCATACTGCAAGGCCCAAAACTTGCCCCGCCCGCGAGGAAAGCTTTCGGCGAACAAGTATGGTGTGCCGGGGTGATCCAGAGCGGGGCACGGCCAATGGATACCACCCTCGCGCTCCAGTCTCTCATAGGTAATGCCCCAGAAGTCGGGCGTCAGGTGGCGCATCTCCTCCCAGATGTGGGCTGGGTGGGTGTAGTCAAAGCCGGCGCTGACTGGCCTGCCTAGTTTGGCTTCCACACGCTGCGCCAGATCGCAGATGATCTGCCAATCAGGGCGTGCCTCGCCAGGTGGATCGATCGCCTTGCGCACGCGCTGCACGCGCCGATCGGAGTTGGTAAACGTGCCGTCCTTCTCAGCGAACGAAACGGCTGGCAGGACCACATCGGCCATTTCGCCTGTACCATTGACGAAAATATCTATACAGGCGATAAACTCCAGTTGCTCCAGCGCATGGCGGGCGTGGTTGGTGTTCGACTCGCTGGTCATGGGGTCCTCACCCATGATGATCATCGCCCTGATGTGTCCTTCCAGCGCCGCATCCACCATCTCGGTGATGGTCAGCCCGGGTGTGGGGTTGAGCGTGACACCGTTCCAGGCCCGTTCAAACTTGGCACGCACCGCATCATCCTTGACGAGCTGGTAAGCGGTGAAGAAAGGCGGCAGGGCGCCGCTGTCCGAACAACCCTGCACGTTGTTCTGCCCGCGCAGGGGGTTGAGGCCCGTCCCCGGCCTGCCTATATGCCCGCACATGAGTGCAAGGTTGGCGATCGCGAGGGCGTTCTCTGTGCCGTGCACGCTCTGTGAGATACCCATGCCCCAGTAGATGGCAGCGGCCTGTGCCGTCGCATACAGGCGCGCTGCTTGGCGGACGTCCTCAGCGGGCACGCCTGTGATGGCTTCCGCCCACTCCGGCGTGCAGCTCTCCAGCGATTCCACATACTCGGCGAAGCCCTCGGTGCGCTCGCGGATGAATTGCTCATTGTAGAGCCGCTCCTTGACCACCACATGCGCCATCGCCTGCCACAGGGCGACATCGGTGCCCGGACGGTGACGTAGCCACAGTGTAGCAAAGTCCACTAGCTCAATTTTGCGTGGATCAATCACGATTAGCTTAGCGCCGTTGCGGCGTACCGCCCGCTTGAGGAAATTGCTGATCACAGGGTGCGCCTCGGTCGTGTTGGAGCCAGTGACGATGAATGTATCCAGATGCTCCATCTCGGCAATGGAGTTGGACATGGCGCTGGAGCCGATGGCCAGCTGCAAGCCCGTTACGCTGCCTGCGTGGCACAACCGCGAGCAGTGATCCACGTTGTTGGTGCCCAGCACTGCCCGCACAAACTTCTGGAAGACGTAGTTGTCCTCGTTGGTGGCCTTGGCACAGGCCACAGCGCCAATGGCATCGCCACCGTGCTGGTGCACAATGGCCGCCAACCGCTCCGCCACAAGGTCTAGGGCTTCGTCCCAATCGGCCTCGCGCCACACAGAGGGGACACTGCGCGGCTGGTCAGTGTTGGTGCGGATGAGCGGGCGCCGCACCCGCGAGGGGTGGTGCACGTAATCCACCCCAAAGCGTCCTTTGACGCACAACATGCCGTAGTTGGGGGCAACGTCAAAGGGTGCATCTACACGGTAGATGCGGCCATCCTTAAGATGCAGATCGATCTGGCAACCTACGCCGCAGTAGGGGCAGGTGCTGCGCACCACAGCATCGGGCTGAATCATAGCCTTTTCCTCACCTGGCGAAACCCATTGGGCCGAGTGATAAGTGATAGATGATCAAAGTATATCATAATTATCTAAATTATGGGCGGTGGCGCAATGGCGATTTGTTGCAACCTACAGCGTTTGGCTTATACTCTGGATGCATTTGAGCCTCCCTGTGGAGGCGACACATTCTACTGATGGCACATGCTTTTCCCGTAATCCCCACCTCCTAGCTTTTTCATGATGGAGAGACCTATGCGACCGATTGCAACCTATACGGTTGTTTCGTCTATGCCCGAGCCGCTCGCCCGCTTGCCGGAGCTTGCTTACAACCTGCGCTGGACGTGGGATCGCGAGACCATTGACCTTTTCCGTCGCCTAGGCGATGAGATCTGGGAAGAGACAGGGCACAACCCAGTGCGCATGCTGGGGTTGATCAGCCAGAATCGACTCAATGCGCTGGCCCGCGACGAGGGCTTTCTGGCCCATCTTGAGCGCGTGCTGGCGTCTTTTGATGAGTATATGCAGGGCGGCCACAAGGCTTGGTATCCCAGCGAGTATGGGTTGGAAGAGAGGCCACAGATCGCCTACTTCTCATTTGAGTTCGGCCTCACCGAGTCGATCCCCAATTATTCCGGCGGTTTGGGTGTGCTGGCAGGCGACCACCTCAAGGCCGCCAGCGACCTGAACGTGCCGCTTGTTGGTGTGGGGCTGCTCTATCAGCAGGGTTATTTCCGCCAGTACCTCAACGTGGATGGCTGGCAGCAGGAGCTATACCCCGATAACGACTTCTACACCATGCCCCTGCATCTGGTGACCGACGACACCGGCGAGCCGGTGCGTGTAAGCGTAGAACTACCCGGTCGTTCCGTCTATGCCCAGATATGGCGCGCGCAGGTAGGACGCCTAGACCTTTACCTGTTGGATACCAACATCCCCCAGAACTCAAGAGAGGACCAAGACCTCACCGATCAGCTCTACGGTGGTGACCGCGAAATGCGCATCAAACAGGAAATCCTATTGGGTATCGGCGGGCTGCGAGCGCTCTATGCGCTGGGTATAGAGCCGGCTGTCTGTCACATGAATGAGGGGCACTCGGCTTTTTTGGCGCTGGAGCGTGCGCGTATCCTCATGGAGCGCCTCGGCTTGCCCTTCAGGAAGGCGGCGCTGATCACCTCGGCCAGCAATGTGTTCACCACCCATACCCCTGTCCCTGCCGGTAATGATTATTTCGCCCCCGATCTGGTGGAAAAGTACTTCAAAGATTATCGCGAGCAGCTCGGCCTTTCGCAGGAGGAGTTTTTGGCGCTGGGACGTGTGAACAACCACAACGGCGATGAGCACTTCTGCATGACCGTCCTCGCCCTGCGCATGTCGGCTTATGCCAACGGTGTCAGCCGCCTGCACGGCGAAACGGCACGCGCCATGTGGCAGAACCTTTATCCGCTCGTCCCGGTGCGTGAGGTGCCCATCACTTCCATCACCAATGGGGTGCATACCTTTTCGTGGGTTTCTAAAGACATGGCTCAGCTATTTGACCGCTACCTCGGCCCACGCTGGCGCGAGGATCCCACCGACCCGCGTGTGTGGGAGCGGGCGCTGGTCATCCCCGATGAGGAGCTATGGCGCACCCATGAGCGCCGCCGTGAACGCCTGGTGGCATTTGCGCGCCAGCGCCTTATTGCTCAATTGGAGCAGCGGGGGGTGCCTCCTGCCGAAATAGAAGCCGCCCACGAAGCCCTAGACCCTGATGTATTGACGGTGGGTTTTGCGCGGCGCTTCGCCACCTACAAGCGCGCCACCTTGCTGCTCAAAGACCCCGAACGCTTTATGGCACTGCTGTGCGGTGAGCGTCCCATCCAGTTTATTTTTGCAGGCAAGGCCCATCCGCACGATGTGGAGGGCAAGGAGTTCATCCGTCAGATTGTGCACTTTGCGCGCACGACGGGCTGTCGCAACCGCATTGTCTTCCTAGAGGACTACGATATGGTCATGGCACGCTATCTGGTGCAGGGTTGCGATGTGTGGCTCAACGTGCCACGCCGCCCTCTGGAGGCCAGCGGCACCAGTGGCATGAAGGCCGCCCTCAATGGCGTGCTCAACTTGAGCACATTGGATGGCTGGTGGGCTGAAGCCTATCGCCGCGAAATCGGCTGGGCGGTTGGTGCTGGTGAGACCTACAGCGATGTGGAGATGCAGGACTACATTGAGAGCAATGCGCTCTACGATCTGCTGGAGAAGGATGTCATCCCCACTTTCTATGACCGAGGGGCCGACAACCTGCCCCGCGAGTGGATCGCCCGCATGAAGGCTTCCCTGCGGGAGCTGGCGCCTATCTATAACACAGCCCGCATGGTCAAGGAATACACGCGCCGCTTCTACGTCCCAGCACTGGATCAGGCCCGCCGTCTGAGTGCCGAAGGCTACGAGAAAGGCTTGCAGCTGGCCGATTGGATCGTCTCACTAGAGCAGCACTGGGGAGAGGTGCGTGTTGGTGAGGTGACCACCTCGTTCCACGCTCAAGTGCGTGCTGGTGAGGCGCAACAGGTGCAGGTGCAGGTTTATCTAGGGGATATCTCGGCGGATGACGTAGCTGTGCAGTTCTACGAGGGCACGTTGGACAAACAGGGCGAGATAGAGCGTGGGCGGGCACATGACATGCAGTATTTCGGTCCAGCGGATAACGCACAGGGCTGGCACATCTACCGTTTGGAGTTTACCCCTGAAGTGAGCGGGCGGCACGGCTACACAGTGCGCGTGATCCCGCGCCACGTGGAAGTGCATAACCCCCTACGGCTGGGGTTGATCACTTGGGCCAGCTGAGAGAGGTGGAGGCAGTGGAGAATGCTGCCCCCGTTGTACGATCCAGCGTGGTGGCCTCTGGCTCTTCGTAGGGGAAGGGGCGGGGTGTGAAGACGCTGTAGGCGTAGTACCACACCTCGCGGTCGGTATACAGGCTGAGCACATGCTCTGTGATGCTGGGGTGCACGTCGTGCGCCGCCACGATGGGGCTGTCCAGCCACGGGGAGTTCAGGGCGAAGAACTCAGCGTACTCAATCCAGCGTCTGCCGCGCACCATCACGAGTACGCGGTCGCTGTGGCGTAGCGCTTCTAGCTGCTCCAGCGGGGCGCGCTGGATGCCATACAGGCCGTGCCAGTAAGCCAACCTATTGGGCAGATAGGTAGTGGCGTTGAGGGTGATGAGCGTCCCCAGCAGGACATAAGCAGGCCACACGCTACGGAAACCTTCCCCGCCCACGATGGCCTCGCTGGACCACCGTCCTCGCTTTGCGATCAGTTCTGCCATTGCCTGCAGACCCAGCGCGGCCAGAATGGCCAGCCCAGCATGACCCTCGTAGTAATAGCGCGGCCCATAGACCTCTGCCCCTACCCAATAAGCCAAGTGGACGATCACCAGCGCTACAAACGGCCCCCCAAGCAGAAGCGGCCAGTGTTTGAGCCTTGCGGGGACGATCTTGAGCGCAAAAATGAGGCCTGGGACGAGCGGTATCCAACTGGTGTATCTCCAGCCGAATAGCTCGCTCGTCCACAGGAGAAGGTCGCGGCCCGCCGTGATCAGCCCTTGCCGCAAGGTATGTCCGTGACGGCCAAACTCAGAGCCGAAGCCCACACGGTCATAAGGCCATACCATGGTGTAGAGGTTGGTAGTGGGGCTGCCGGTGACAATGTAGAGATAGACGGGCTGCAGGGCTGCGATGGGCAGGGCGGTCAGCACAAGGGGCCAGTAAGAGGCAAGGAGGGCAGGGATGGCCTTAGGCTGGCGCACAACGCGTATCATCAGCACAATGGCGAAAGGCAAACACACCGCCAGCGCTGTCAGCGGGCGGGTGAGGACGAGCATCCCTACCGCCACTCCAGCGAGGGCTGCCCAACCCCGTCCGGAGTGTCCGGCCTCGCGCGCTGTCTCTATGCGCAGCCAAGCCCAAAGCAACAGAGTGGTCCAGAAAGCGCTGGCGGCGTGGCTCATGTAGGTGCTGGATTGGATGAGGAAGAAAGGTGAAGAGAGCGCCAATAAGCTGGCCAACACGCCCACCTGCCGCCCGAAAAGTTCGCGGCCCAGCGCGAAGGTCAGCATAACGGTTAGGGCGCCCAGCAAAGGGTTGACCAGCCAGCCCGCTCCCCAGCGCTCCCCCAGTGCCAGCACCAGCGGCCAACCAACTGTGTATTTGCTGATCCAGCGCCCATTGACGATAAGCATAAAGGGGGTGAAGAACGCCGCACGGTTGGGCGGCGGCGGTGCCCATAGCGCACCGCGGGCGTAGGTGCGGGCCTGATACAGATAAGCGATCTCATCCTCAAGGTGCGGCAGGCGCTCGGTGACGAAGTACGCCATCAGCATCGCAGCGGCCAACGCCAAGAGGCCCACTGCGATCAGGATGATGCCGTCCGCTCGGTTAAAGCGCTCATCTGCCATACTGTAGAGGCCTTTCCGGCGCAGTGTGTGATTGTCCCAAAGATACCACTACCACGTAAACCGAGGGTAAAGCCTTAAAGCCTCTAAAGAAAAAACCCCATGCAGGACGCATGGGGCAGTTTGTGCTTGGCTTTTCAGGCAGTTCATTCAGGCGCTGGTGGCGCCTTCGGCCTGCTCCTCTTCGGTCTCAACCGGCTCGTACTTGGCGGCATAGGCACCGTTCGCCTTGCGCACGTAGTACAGCCGCATCAGGCCTCTCGGCCGATCGCCCTTGCGCGCCTTACCTACCGTCTTCTTAGCACCCTTCTTGCCTGCCATCTGTTTCGCTCTCCTTGCTTCACGGGTTCGCTTTATAGTTTACCCCATGTGGACCTCAATCACCAAAAATCTGTGCACCCACAAAAGCGCATCCCCTTAGGGCGTCGTTTCAATACCAAAGGCGTTCAGGTTATCAATACGGGGGTCAAGCGCAACGGGTAGTTTGGCCGGCGGCGTGAAGTTGCGGAAGTTGATGATATACTGCAGCGTCACGGGATCGGTAACCCGATCGTTGATCTCATCATCTAGCGGGCTGCGCAGCACGAAGGTAATCAGTCCGCCCACCTCGCTCACGTACTTGAGCACCAGGGCATCCTGTGGCGTCATCTCCAGAGTAATGATATCCGGCACAGGAACGCCGGGCGTGGGGGTGACCTCAGCAGGTGCAGGCTGCGGTGTGCCTTGCGGCGTGGGCAGAGGGGTGGGCACCGCCGTCACCACGATGGGCATGTAGATATCGGTGATAGGCCAGTCGCCTACGCGCAGGACGCGGATGTTGTCCAAGATGATCTGTGTGGTCTGACGTGAGAGGGGTCGCGAGTTGGCAACGTCCGGCACAACCAGCAGCGTTGTTCCGAATACACCGCCCTCCTCACGGCCCAACGGATAGGTAAAGCCCTGCAGGCCCAGCGCAGTCAGCTCGGCGCTGTCGGTGACCAGAATGGCCTGATTAGGCAGGGGCGTCTGGAACTCATCGTCCACATCAATAAAGCGTAGGGAGGCCAGAATGTCCACATGGTCGCCCGGGCGGATGGCATAGGCTACCGATGAGAGACGGTCAAGTGGGAAGGCCATTGCCACCATGCCAGAGGAGATTTGCAGAGCTGCGTCCGATCCCCTATCCAGCAGGCCGGTCGGCTCCGGGCCTGGGGTGAGCATAAAGTCGCGCACGAGATCGCCGCTGAGGATATCCTGCCGGGCAATGCGCCCCTCCACTTGCTCTAACCCCGGCCCACCGGGTTGGTCGCTGACAATGAGAGCGCCAAAGGGCACTGGCGCTTCGGCCATCACTGGCCAGGGCATGACGGTCACGTCCCGCACGGTCAGACGCGCCCCGCGGGGGATATCGCGGGCGGCCACAATGAGGTTGACCGTTGACGAAGGAGTAGGCGAAGGAAGGACAGCGGGCTGCTCGCCAGCCGGCGGGCCGCTCACTGCGCCACCCCCCAGACCCTGCAAGATCAGAAGGGCCCCCACTGCCACCAGGACGACCAGCAGGATCAGGATGATCAGGATGATGCCGGTTCTCCGGCCACGGCCAGCGCCCATGATGTTTCCTCTCCTTGTGGCTTGAGATATGCCCCAGCCGCACACTGGTGCGGGGTTCACCGCGTTGTGGCTGGATGAAATCCCATAAGGGTTTGGTTTTCAATGCCACCCCATTATACGATAAGCCCAGTGGCTGGCAAATGTGATGATAGTCCTACTCACCGCAGTGCACCAGTCACTGCGTCCACGCGCACCTCACAGGCCTCTTGCGGAGCGCCGAGAGGCACAACACGCGCTTGCCACAGCAAGGTGCGGTGCTCATCAGCGGTAGAAAGCCACACTTCCACACGGGCGTCCTGTCCGGCCTCGTTGAGTGTCTCGCGGCAGACCTCCAGCAGGCGACTGATGGCCTGTGGGCTGTCCACCAGCCAGCCCTGATCGCTGAGCAGGGAGGGTGGTGTCTGCCATGAGACTCGGTTGACCACATGCGCTACCTTGCCGCGATCCACTACCACCTGCGCCATTTCACCATAGTTTGGCAGGTAGAAAAAGAACGTCCAGCCGGTACGCCCTGCCTCCAGCTGAACGCGGTTTATGAATGGCGTCCATACCCCTGTTCCGGCAGCCAACTCGGCCAACGGGTCTACAGCGCGGATGGCCTCCACGGCAGGCACATAGGCCTCCCGTGCTGTGGGGACTTCAAAGTCGGGTGGAGGGGGCGGGGGCGTGGCTGCTGCGCCGCCGATCAGTCCTAGCGAATTCAGAGAGGCCGCTGCGCAGACAAAGCCTACCACCAGCGTCAGCACGAAGACGGCCAGCACCTGCATGTCCGGACTAAAGCCGAGTCGTCGCTCGCTAAGATCTGACTGGGCATAGGGCAGGGACTTGTCTGAGTGCATCATGTCATGCCGCTCGCTTTCTGCACACTGAGAGGTGCTCGGTCGCCCCATTAAGATAATCCAGAGCACTATTTGAGACAAGTGAACGTCTTTTTCGGGAGTGGATAACATCACGGGTACACGAAGTCCTTGACATGGGCAGGATAGGTTGGGTAACGGCGCTTGTACATCTGGCGGC
>FWPU01003455.1_pt1 | contig 31458 bp, 31 predicted proteins | sample 2228361 | NCBI WGS metagenome assembly FWPU01 (sample SAMEA103939777, study PRJEB20133) | metagenome | reverse complement strand
TTAATAACAAGGGGCTTTCCATTAATAAATTGAAATACAAAGATGATTTCTTTTTGTTTATTTAAATCAAAATTTTTCTTGAAGATAGAGTTATATTCAGGGGAATTTTTTTCAAAAAATCGATTTTTATGGATTATACCACTAAATTGAACAGTGATTTCATATGGTTGTCCGGAAATAAATTGATATTTAATTTTTTCATTTAAATCATCATATTTATCTTTTTTGTATTGTACAAAGATTTCTTTACGAAGTTTATCATAAAAAATTAAATAGATATCTTCTGCTCTGGAAAATAAAACTCTATATTTTTCTAAATTGGTTTGATTTTCTAAATTTATTAATTCAAGATTCAAGATTTCAACGAATGATTCAAAATTTTGTTGTGCAGCTAATGTTTGGCATATAAAAAATAAAATTATTTTGAGTTTTCCTGTGATTTTCCCCATTTTTCTAAAACTTTTTTTGCTTCTTCTCTTACCGATTTACTGGGATCATATTTTGCTTTGGTTTCGACTAATTCTATAAATTCTTTTAAATCCAGATCTCCAATATATTGAATTGCTTTTTTTCTCATATTTGCATCGTCATCCAGTGCTGATTTTTTGAATTCATCTTTTACTGTGTCATCACCTAATCGAATGAGAGTAATAATAATCTGTTGTTTTACTGGATTAAATTTTATTCTTTCCTGTGGGTTTATTATTTTGTTGATTTTATCAAATTCAGCTTTAAGTTTCGTAATAATTTCGGATTTATTTTCCAGATGTTTTGAAAGTTTGCCAATACTATTGATCGCATAAGCTCTTAGATAAACATCATCGTTTTCTGAATCAATATAATTGAATAAAATATCTTTAAGATATTGATTTTCAGAAGTTCCAATATAAAGTATAATTGATTTTTTTACATCGGAGTTTGTGGTTTGATCATTTAGCTTTACTTTAATTGCATTTGATATATCCAGTGAATTATATTTTAGTTTTCCTAAAACTCGTAATAAAGCATTAACGAATATTCCATTTTGACTGAAATCTGTTTTATTGATAATTTCTAAAAATTCCTTTTCCCAATCTTTTATTTCAAGATTTTCAATTCCTCTAAGTGCTTGAATCTGAATTTTTTCTTCTTCGTCCAAAATGTTTTTTTTGTAGGCTTCGATGCATAAGGGACAATTTGTTTTTTTTTCTGCTAAAAAACGAAGCGCGGATTCTCTTACTAAACTATCAGAATCGTTGAGGGAAATGTTTGCTAATTCATCATAAAATTTTTTTTGATCTTCTTCTTTTAATTTTTCTAAACTTTTAATAGTAATGATTCTTTCCGCGGTGTTTAAATATCGAATTTTTTTTATAAGAATTTCAAATTTTTCGTGATCTAAATCTTTTCCGTGAGCTTGGGATAAAACTATATTAAAGAAAAATATAAAAACTATAGTATATTTAAGCATTATCGAATTCATTTTCCAGTAATTGTTTTTCCTTTAATAGTTCTTCTAATTCTTTTACTTTATTTTCCAGCTTTTTAAGCAATCGGTGATTTTCTACATTTTCTTTATATTTTTCGATAAGTCTTTCTACACTTTTCTGTAGTTCTTTAACATCCCAGGGTTTTTCAATAAAATAATTCAAACCACCTTTGTTGATGGCATCTACTGTATCTTGTAAATTTGCCTGACCTGTTAATAATATTTTAATGGTATCAGGTGAAATCTGATTGACTTTTTCTAATAGTTCATCTCCTTTAAGACCCGGCATAACCTGATCTGTAATTACGACTTCGAGGGATTTACCATCTGCGATTATTTCTTGAATCATTTCCCATGCTTCTTCTCCATTTTGTGCAATTTCAATTTCATGGGTTGTTCCGAAATAATTATATAGTTGTTCTTTTAATGTTACTAAAACATTGATTTCATCATCGACACATATAATATACCCTTTTTCCATACCACCAAATAAATTGTTTTTAGAAAAAACTCAACTCATTTCAAGATATAGAAATTCTGTAATTTGAAAAATTATCAATTATGAATATATATTCGAAAAACCAGAACCGATGAAAAGGAAACAAGAGTTGCCCAGGGGCGGAATCGAACCACCGACACATGGATTTTCAGTCCACTGCTCTACCGACTGAGCTACCTAGGCAATCTTACTATATCCAGTACTTTTTATTGATGCTTTTTGTCAATTCAAATTGAATTGACTATGATTGTAATGTTTTGAGAAAAATATTGGTTTTTATATTTTCTTTAAAATAATACTCTTTTAATTCAATATAACTTAATTCTTTATTTGCCAGAAAAAGCTGGATATAATCTTCTATTAGAATTTTTTCGGCTAACAAATTTGTCTGAAAATGATATACTTTGTGCTCAATTAAAAATTCAAGAGATGAAAGATCATTTACAGATTCTGCAGTAATGATAGCATCTCTGTTATTGGCAAGGTGTTGACAATAATCAATAAAGGCTAAATTATCCAGAAACTTAATCTGGTCTTTATCTTCTCTGAATTGAAAGCTTAAAGGATCTAATTTAAATTCTTTTATCATAATTCCTAATTCCAGAACTACCTGGTGACTCTGGCTTTTTACTCCAAAATCATCTGCTGCAAAAGTAAATCCGTAATCCCAGAACATTTTACAAACATCTTTAAGTTTTATGTCTACTTCTTCGAAAGGTTTTTCTACTAATTCAAAACGAATATCAGATGGTTCTTTATTTAAATCTTTTACTAATCCATAAAATCTCTTTACTTTTTTGGGATCTTTAAAAATTTCAATAAAAGATTGAGGAGAAATATTGAATTTTAATATCCCCGGACATTCTTGTGTTGCAATAATGAGTTTTTCTAATATTAGAAGTTCAAAGCGATTTAAATTTTGATCTTTGGGTAAGTCTTTAATTAAATCATGATATGAAGAAAATGTATCTCCGCCTAAAAATACTTCTCCACCCTTAACGTAAAATGCTTTTTTATTTACATCATAATAAAAGGTAGGCTGAATTTTGGCATCTTTTGTAGAATTTGCAAGAAACATATTTGCTTTATTTAAAAATGTCCACTTCCATCGAATGATATTATCTTCCAAATTTTGCTTTGCTAAAATTACTAATTCATTGTAAATTTCATCGCTATCGGAGACAAAATTACAGGAGGTTCTTCCAATTCCGTATTTAAAGCTTATATTTTTCGTTTTTTCGCAGTTAAATAAAAATTTTCCAATTGCGTTGTCAATATTGGGATAATTATTCGCAAAATTATCATGAAAAGGAATTACACTTAAAAATAATTCTATTTCTTTTGATTTTACTAAAAATCCAAATTCAATATTAATATTATCTAATAGACAATGTATTTCCTGAGATAAAAATTTTGCAAATGCATCAATATTGATTCCTGTAATATCTTTAAAATAAACCAGAAATATGGGTCTACCTCTGTATTGGGTAAAATATTTTCTTTTAAAAATTTCTTCATCATAGGTTATATATTCAGTATACATAAATATTTATAATTTACATAAAAAATCAGATGAATATACTTTCAAAAATTTTTTGTTTTAAATTTGTAATACTTTCCGAACTTTATTCATTTTATCTAACCAGGATTTTTTAAAAAAAACTTGCTTCTAATCGAAAATAAACTAGAATTGATTTTATGGAAGATTTAAGTAAACTCACAATTCCTCCTTTACCTCAAGTCATTATGAATGTTATGAAGTATGATTTGAATTCTCCAAATGCTAATCCTCAGGAGATTGAAAAAATCATATCTTTTGATAAATCTATAACAGCGGAAGTTCTTAAAGTTGCTAATTCTGCATATTATGGAAGATCTGGAAAAGTAAAAGTATTACGGGATGCAACTGCACTTTTGGGTTTAAAAGCTTTAAAAAATTTAATTATTTTTCTTGGAACAAAAGCTATCAATCAACAGATAAAATTACAAAATTTAAAAAAATACACAAATGTTTTACCAACAGTAGCAGCTTTGATTTCAAAACAAATTGCAAACGACATAGGGAAAAAGGAAATAGAAGAAGAAGTTTTTTTAGTGGGGTTGTTACATAAAATTGGAATCAGTGTACTGGCTATAAGTAAAAGCGAACATTACTCTCTTCTTATTGAGGAAGCGGAGAATTCAGAAACAGATTTAATTGAACTGGAGAGACAAGCATATCAGACAGATCATCAGGAAATAGGACAGAAGATTATAAAGCAATGGAATTTACCGGATATTTATGTTAAAGCATGTGGTATTGGAACTCATACTAAAATAGAAGAATTAAAAACTGTTGAAGAAAGAATTACATTTATAGCTACTATCTGCGCTATGGAAATTCTTCATATATTTTTTGAACCTTCCAATTATGCTAAGATTAATCAGATTTTTCAGTCATTAGGAGGTAAGGAAGATCCTGTAATTAAATATGCAAGTGAAGAGTTTTTTAATAAATTCATATCGATTCATCCATTGTATCAATATTCTATTGGATAATTATGAATGATACCGAGAACCAATTAAATAATTTTAAAATTCTAATAATTGAGGATGATATAGCTCAGGCTGAATTGTTAAAAAATTTTATTTCTATGTGGGGTTATGAAATCTATCTGGAAGTAGATGGAGCGAATGCTGTTGAACAAATTTTAATAATAAAACCGGATTTAATTTTATTAGATATTTATGTACCCAATAAGCCAGGATTGGAAATTCTCAAAGAAGTTCGAAATCTTCCCGACTTTGATTTGATTCCTATTTTTGCAATGTCTGCTGATACTTCAGAGGAGATCAAAATTGTTACCATATCGAGTGGTGCTAATGAATTTATATCGAAGCCTATTAAAATGGCAGATCTTATAATGAAAATTCAAACTGCGTTAGAACTTTTAGCTTCTCGAAGAAAGATTCATGAATTAAATCAGAAATTGGAAAAAGAAAAAAAAAGACTATTAAGGTATTTTTCAGCGGATCTTGTAGAAAAAATTTTAAATGAAGAAATTCCAGCAGAGTTGGGAGGAGATATTGTAGATGCAACTGTTATTTTTTTTGATATAAGAGGATCTACTAGTCTTGCTGAGAAGATGGGACCCAAAAACTATGCTAACTATATTAGTAGTATTTTTTCAGATATCATGGATATAATCTTTAATAATCAGGGTTCTGTTAATGAATTGTTAGGTGATGGAATTCTGGCTACCTTTGGATGTCCGGTTCCTACTTTAAATGATCAGTTTAATGCTCTTAAAGCTTCTATTGAAATAGCAGAATATTTAAAAGGTTATAATCAATATATTACAGAAAAGGTAAATTTTGGTATAGGAATGGCAACAGGGAAAATTTTTGCTGGAAATATTGGTTCTGTTCGTAGAATGAAATATGCTGTGATGGGAGATCCAGTAAATACAGCCTCCCGTATTCAGGATTTAACAAAAGAGACGAGACATACAATACTTTTAGATGCGCAAACGCTTGAATTTTGCATTGAAAAACAAAAAAAGCTAAACTTTTTAACCTGTAAGGATATTTTTTATTTTCGAGAAGTAGGTGATTTTCAATTAAGAGGAAAAAAAGAAACAGTAAAAGTATATGCCTTGATGGGGTATAAAAAATCGAAAGCAAAATTATTACACGAAAAAACAAGTTCAATCAGTGTGAATAACTAAGCGAAATCCTCCTATTCCATCTTTATTAAATTCAGGAAAGCCTGCGGGAATTCTTTTGTAAACTTTTGCATATTTTTTTGGTAAAAAGTAGGCTCCCCCTTTTAAAACCCTGAAAAAATTTCCAGATAAATTTTTATAAAAAGAACTGGTAAATTTATGGGAAGGGTATGGAAAAAAATAAGAAGATGTCCATTCAGGAGCATTTCCACACATTCCTACCAGTCCACGAAAATTTATATCTTTAAGTTTGTAAATATTTAATGGTTGTGGATTTCCCATCCATTTTTCTTTTGTATTACAATTTTCTTCTGGAACAGCAAAATCTGGAAATAATGGTGATTCCCACAAAGAACTTTCTAATTCTTTTAGCCCTCCTTTTGCAGCAAGTTCCCATTCCCACTCTGTGGGGATTTCTTTCTTAGTCCATTTCGCATAATTTATAACATCTTCGTAACTTGCATTTATGTACGCTATATCTTTTTCATCTGGTTTTAGGTGATACAAAAATTCAGGGCATTTATATTTTGTTTGCTTACAAAAATTCAAGAATTCTTGATTTGTGATTTCGTATTTGTCAATGTAGAAGTCCTGAATATAAGGCAGATTCATTTTTGAGAATTGATAATAGTTTGGATTAAAGGAAGAATCAGAAGGGGTTTTCCCCTGTCCATAGATAAAATAATCCGCAGGAACATAAATCATTTCTTTTTTATCAACTGGATGAATTATAGATTCTGTTTTTTTTATTTTTATGGCTTCTTTTGATATTTGTTGGTTTTGGTGATTGATTTTTAAAGTAATTACTTTATCTCCAAAAATAATGTCTCTTTGCTGGATGGTAATAAAATTACATTGAATTTTAATTAAATGGATATAATATTGTTCTTTCTGTTGATAAAAACTTAGAGGCTTGAAACAAAATAAAATTTCATTAGAATGATTAATTATATAATAAGGGATTTTATCAAAGACGTAAATCCCACCCAACAGGTTGAATATACTTAAATCTGCTTCCATTGTGTAAAGTTCAGGTTCTCTAATGGCAATGACTTTACCAAGGACATAGTAATCTTTTACTTTTTCTGAATATAAAAAATTTCCAAAAAATAGAAAAAAAATAATAGAATAAAACAAATTTTCTCTGAATGTCATTGTATAATATTATTAAATGAATCGAATTTCTGAACATTATTCTTTATGTATCCAAAAAATTAAAATTTTTTTCATTGGGAATAATTTTTTACTTTACATTTATATAGTATTTATTTATATATACAAATATTAAGTTATAGGAGATGCTTATGTTAGTAAAAAAAATGAATTTAGGAAATTATTATTACAATAACCAGAATCCATCAAAAGAAAAAATAAATTCCATTAATAAAAAAAGAAAAAAAACTAATCTTCAAACTTTTCAGGATGAATTATTCTCTAAGTTAGATTATGGCATGGAACCTGAGTGGAAATTCGAGGACAAAACTCAAAAAACAAAAAAAGAAATACGAAGTACAAAAAATTCTATAGAAAATGAAATCAAAAAAATATTTCTTGGTGAAATCGTAAGAAAGGATCATCTTTATTCAAATCATTTAACAGATATGCAAAAAGAGAATTTAATGCGTATAAGTTTTCTCTATTAATGGATTATTTTTTTTAAATCTTGTACGAAATTAAATATTTGTTCTTCTGTATTATAAGAATGAATATTGAGTCGTATACGTGAAGTTCCTTCAGGAACAGATGGAGGTCGAATTCCAACTACATTGTAATTTTTTTCTTTGAGTTTTTCCACTGTACCCATTGTTAATTTTTCATCTCCTAAAATAATTGGAATAATATGAGTTATAGAGTTTCCTATGGAAAAATCATTTTCCTGTAAAAGATTTCTTGCAAATTGAGAAAGCATTTCTACTTTTTTTCTTCTATTTTCGCAATCTTCTGTGGGTAAATATTCAAGAATTTTACTAATTAATCTTACTAATATTTCTGGTTGAGCTGTTGAGTAAATAAATCCTCTTGAAAAGTTGATTAAGTATTCTTTGGTTATATTATCTACTCCTGCAAAACAACCCATAATCCCTACTGCTTTCCCCAGTGGATAATGAATTAAAGAAAATGCTGATTGAGCATTTAAAGTAGATACTACTCCTTTCCCCTGCTTTCCATAAATTCCTATACTATGAGCTTCGTCAATAAAAAGATTACATTCATATCGATTTGCAATTTCAATTATTTCTTTAATAGGGGGTATATCACCATCCATACTAAAAATTCCTTCTGTAAAAATCCAGATTTTGCTTTTTGTACTTCGATTACATTTATTGCGAATTACTTCTTCTAAATTATTGATATCATTATGTTGGAAATAAATCTTTTTTGCGCCAGAAATTCTTACTCCATCCAGGATACTTGCATGACATAGCCTATCAACCACTGCGTAATCTTTAAGCGATAATAAGGCTTGAATATTTGCAACATTAGCTGCATAACCTGAATGGAACAATAAAGAATCGGGCACATTAACATATTTTGAAAATTCTTCTTCAACTTCTTCAAAGGATTTTCGATGGCCAGAGATGAGTCTTGAACCTGTGCTACCAATAGTTTTTAAATTTTCAGAAATTAAATTTTTCAAAAAACTAGATAGGAGATTGTCATAATTTAAACCCAGATAATCATTGGAAGAAAAGTCAATTTTAAAAAAATCATATGGTTTTAGTGATCTAAATAAATGATAGGCTTTTCTTTTATTAATTTCTAATTCGAGTGCTTCTAATAGTTTTTTTTTTGCATTCATATCTAAAATTTGAAACTAAATTAAAAAATTCTTTTCAAACAATATATAAGTTCTTTTTAGAAAGTGATGGAGTCAATTGTAAATATAATTATTGCTTTAATTCCAGTTATAGGTATTATTGCAGGTTCAATAGTGATTGGAAACTTTGTAAAATCTTATTTTGATTACAAAAAATATTTAATTGAAAATGGATGGTATAAACCTGCTGATTTGAATTTGTTAAGACAATTGTTACTACTTCTGGGGTTTGTTTCTATGTTTACGGGAATACCTTTAACATTGGTTTTCTACCTAGTGAATGGAATTAGTTATTCTATTTTAGGAGGTTTGATACCTCTTTTTAGTGGTGTAGGTATTATATTTTTTTATATTTATTCTTCAAGATAACAGAAAGTGATTTTGCATCCCTCGAAAGATGAATTTGAAAAAATTGTAAAGGATAATTATAAAATTATTTATAATTTAGGTATAAGGTTATTGAATAATAAAACAGAAGTGGAAGATTTTATGCAGGAAGTTTTTATACAGATTTATGAAAAGTGGAGTTCTTATAAAAAAGAATCAAAAATCTCTACATGGATTTATTCAATTGCATTAAATTTAGGTTTAAATAAAATAAAAAAAAATAAAAAATTGAAAGAACTCATCAAATCAGAAGAGAATATAGAACAGGTAATAGCTATTCAATCATCACCAGAATTTTCCTTAATCGATGAAGAAAATAATGATTTTATATCAAGTACATTGAGAAAAGAGATATTCAATCTGCCTCAAAAATATAGACTACCACTTTTTTTGTATTATTATGAAAATCTTAGCTATAAAGAAATCAGTAATGTTCTGGATGTACCTGAAGGAACCATAAAATCTTTGATATATAGAGGCAAAATCGCTTTGCGTGAAAAAATTATCAGTTTGCAAAATTTTATTAAACAATGAGATAAGAATATGGATTGTGAAAAATTAATATATAAAATTTATTATGATAAAGATAATTTAAATTATGAGGAATGGGAGCATATTAATAAATGCGAAATATGTAGATATGAATTAAATATATCTAACTTAATTGAAGAAGCAATTCTAAAAGCAGAAGTTGAAAATGTGGATTTTAAAAAAGAAAGAATTATCTATTCAATTTACTTTTTAGAAAAATTCAAAATCTGGCATGGTATTTTGATATTTGTTCTTATTACTTATTCTTTGATAATTATTCAGACAACGAATTTTAAATACATCTTAAACCACAATTTGCAAATTTTTATGGTAATCTTACTGGTTCAGCTTTTGATTGTTATGATGTTTGTAATTTCTTATAAGTTATTTATTCAAAAATATAAGATATTTAGAAATTTTTTTGTGGAATTCGAGGAATGGATTCATTCTTTTCAAAAAAAATAGAAATTTATATATATGGGGGTAATTTAAATAAATCATAGCTTAAATGTATTTTTCACATATAATAAATTCTTTTAAGAAACAGAAAGAGAATAATTTTAACATTTTTATTCAAAGAATTATTAAATTATCTTAAAAAAAGAATTTGTTAATTCCAGGATTCATTTAAATTTTGAAAATAATGAAAAAACAATTTAAGAAATATAAATTTTTCAAGATTATATTATTTTTCATATTTATATATTTTTTAACATTATATATCTGGAACGAAAAGAGATGGAGATATATTGTAATACATCATACAGCTTCTGATTTCGGTAATTTAGAATACTATACTCAATTGCATCAAAAAGAGAGAGGGTGGAATAATATTGCATATCATTTTGTAATCAATAATGGAACATTTAATACAGTTCCAGGGCAAATTGAAGAAAGTGAGTTATGGAAAGAAAGGAGAATTGGATTCTCAACGAAAAATTGGTTAATTAATTATTTTGGTATTGCAATTGTGATTGTGGGAAATCTGGAAAATCATCCCCCTAATCCGCAGCAATATGAAGCTTTAATAAATTTATTGATTCAACTAATTCAAAAATATAAAATAGTTCCTGAAAGAATAATGGGGCATAGAGAAATTCAAAATACCAAATGCCCTGGTAAATACTTAAATATGGCAAAACTTCGACTGGAAGTTAGAAATCGCTTGGAATCTAAAAAATAATATTATATTTTTTTATAAATTCTTTTAAATAAAAATTGTATTTATCATAGTTATCATCAATAGATTTTGCATGTTCTGAACCCCAATCAGTCAGAATTACTTCTTTTTCTTTTAATTTTAATGCATTGAATATTTCAACTGAGTGCTCTGATGGAGTATAGTCATCATTTCTGGAATGGATAATTAAAATAGGGGTTTGAATTGATGCTGCAAATTTAACAGGTGAAATTTCTTCAATATTGATTCCACTTCTTAATTCCGAAATTAAAAAAGCACCTTTTAAAAAAATTAGAGCAAATTTACCGTATAAATCTTTTGACCTTTTTTTTACAATAGATTCAAGATCTTTGTAAGGAGAATCAGCTAAAATCATTTTAAAGTTTCTTTCTGTATAACCAGCAAATTGAATTATAGTTGCAGCCCCCATACTCTCTCCCACCAGTACAATATTCTCATCAGGAATTTTTGCTTTTTCTTTAAGAAAATCAATTACCTTTTCTAAATCGAATTTTTCATAATATCCAAATGTACCAGATTTTCGTGTACTATTTCCATGATGTCTGGCATCATATAAAATCATATGACAGTTGAATTCTTTAAAGAGTGGAATATATTTCATTATTCCTATTCGAGTTCCTCCATATCCATGATGAAAAATAACTCCACATTGATTTTTCCCTGCAAAATACCATCCTTTTAGAGTAATATCGGCGTTTTTAATTTCAATTTCTTCTGGAGCATTAAGATTCAATTGAATGTGGGAGTTGATTTTATATCTGGGTATATCTTCTTCGAGAGTTCTTGATTTAAAAAATATGAGTTGATTTGAAAAATACCAACTTACGCCCACATAAGATAAAAATAAAATTAAAAATCCTACAAAAATTTTTTTTATATGCTTCATAATGAATAAATCTGAATCACACTGTAAAATGTCAATGATATAAAAATATTCAAGATTTTCAAAAAATCTTTAGAGATAAGTTTATTTGGTATTACTAAATTAGTAAGCATTTATAATGCCAGAGATAAAATAAAAGAGCTAAATAACATCTCATGACTTCTTTTGACTTTGAATAGCATTTAGTTTTTCTTTTATATCTTGCCAAAAAATGTAGAATTTTACTATTAGTATAGGTTTCTGCCTTATTCTGAACATATAGACATGATGGTAAGAAACAGGTGTATGCTTTTCAAGAAAATGTAGTTATTTGTTTGTAGATGTAGTTTCCAAGTAAAGTCGTAAAGCTCTTTCTAAATAAAAACATCTTAATGACTTGCCTAATTTATTGACATTAAATTTGTAATCACAGGATTTGTATAAATAGAGTTGTCTGTCTTTGTCGTGTTTAACAAAGTTGTGACTTGAGCATTTTGGACAATATTTTATAGCTTCCCTATCTTTAAGCAATATAATAGGTGCCTAATCAATTAGCAATATCATTTATTTATTATTCTCTTTTTAAATTTTGATCAGAATACCTTTTAAATAATACTAAAATCTTATCTTCTTTCAGCCGGATTTTGAACCATTCTTTAATTTTATTTTCTTCGGGTTTATTATATTTTTTTTTAGTTTCCAGGAGAATAATAATATTCTTTTGTTTTTCCAGATTTTCGGGAGAAAATTTTTCTCCTTTTGCAATATGAATAATTTTGATATCAGGATAGTATATTTTTAATTCAGATGCAATATCTTCAATGGGAATATTAAGTTTTAATAAATTTATTTCCTGAGTAAGCTTTTTTATCTCTTCATCTTTTTTTTTAATTGTTTCTAAGTTTTCATCGTATATTTTTTCAATCAATTTGAAATTGGAAAAGTTTTGAGGAGTTTCATTTAATGCCTGTCTTATAATCAGTTGAGTACCTGGAAGGTAATTGGTTTCGAGTATGTATGCCAGATCATTGAGAGATTCTTCTGGTAATGGTTTACCTACCAGTAGAATTTCAATTTTTTTATCTTCATATGAAAAGTTTTTGTAAATTATTTTGTATTTTTCCTGGTTAATCTCTTTTCTTAAAAAAGAATTTGCTTTGTTTTCAAATAAACTTTTTTGAACAATATTATATCCAAGATAAAAACTTGGAATTATAGTAATAATCACGATAGCATAAATGTATAACTTTATTCTTTTTTCTAATTCTACATTTAGAAAATTAATTTTAGAAAATTTCAGGAATCGTATAATAAGAAATGTAGAAAAAGTAATAAAAATACTATTGATAAAAAATAAATAAAAAGAACCTAAAAAGTAAAAGATTTTGCCATTCGCAATTCCATAGCCAGCGGTACACAGAGGTGGCATTAAGGCTGTGGCAATGGCAACACCAGGAATTACATTGGTTTTTTCTTTCCTTGTTTGGGCAATAATACCTGCCAGTCCACCAAAAAATGCAACAAAAACATCCCAGATTGTAGGATATGTTCGTGCTAACAATTCTGGTTGTTCCTCAGAAAGAGGACTTACTAAAAAATAAATAGTAGATGTTAGTATACTGATCAAAACAGCAAGTGATAAATTCATAAAAGATTTTTTTATTAATTCAAAATCGTAAATACCTATACCAAGTCCTAATCCCATAATAGGTCCCATTAAGGGTGAAATTAACATTGCTCCGATAATGACTGGAATAGAATTAATATTTAATCCAATGGATGCGATAAAAATGGCAAAAATTAATATCCATAAGTTTGTTCCTTTAAATTCAATACCTTTACGAATTGTTTCAATAATATTTTTTTCTTCTTCTTTATCTTTGTGTAAATCCAGAATCTCTCTTAAAGGAATAATTAAACTTGCCAGAAATTGCTTTGTCATATAAATTAATTTTTTTTTAAATTATAAAATGTAAACAAAAAAGATAAAAATTTATATATAAAATTCCCAAATTTCTATAGTCGAAAGAACTAAAAATTTTTCAGTGTTTATATAAAAAAGAATAAAAAAAGTTTTTACATACATTGTATATATAGTATATATACCTGTTTAAAATTTATTCCCTTAAAAGATTTTTCTAAAATATTACTGTCTTTTATTTTTTATTTTTATTAAGTAAAACTACATTTTGTTAGGTAAAATATTGCAATTCTGTTGACTAAATAAAAAAATTGATTATAAAGTATAATCAGAATTGTTCATTTTTTTTTAAATTTAAGAATAAATTGTAGGTTTCTATGAAAGATTTTAAAAGAAAATCCGATAACAAAATAGAGGTGAAACATGTTCATGAAGAATAAGATTATATTATACTTGCTAATGTTTTTATATGTTATTACAAGAATTTATGCTCAGGAACCCCAGCAACCCCAGCCTCAAGTAACTACTACTGAGATTCAAAATACAAGTCCTTTGGTTCAAATCGATTTAGAAGATTTTGAGCAAGCAGAAGATTGGAAAGCATATGCAACATCTCCTATTGGAGAAACGAAAACTTTAAAATTAGTGCAAAGAGGAGAGATTCGTGCAACTGATGATGAAAATATGGTTCCGCCAGAAGGTGAAGCTTTATCTGTAGAAGTTGATCCTAATAATCCAAATCATATTCTAGGAATAAAAACATATTTTATAAATAGAGGCTTTGATAGAGTAGAAGTAAAACCACCTCATGAATTTATTATAAAAGGAAAAGTGCGGCAATTTTCTATATGGGTATTGGGAAGGAATTACAGACATACGTTATATCTTAAAATTCGAGACTATAAAGGCAATTTCCATAAAATAAGGTTAGGACGTTTGAATTTTTTTGGGTGGAGAAAATTTGTAGTAGCCGTTCCAGGTTGGGTTCCACAGAGTACAAGATTTGCTTTAATCGATAAGAATTTACATTTTTATAGCTTTTTCGTTGAGAGTGATGTTCATGAAGTTGGCGGAGAATTTTATTTTTATTTAGATGGCTTTAAGACTTTGGTAGATAAGTCTGAACTTGTGTATCCAGGTTCAGAAATAAAAGATAACTGGTAATTATAAAATGAGGTGTAATATGAAGTATAAGTTAATTCCAGAAGCGTTTGTAATTTTGATTTCTATAGTTGTTATTTTGCTAATTGATGGGGTAAAAGCAGGTGTGGAAACTGCAATAGGGTTTGATCTAGATTCATCGGAATTAAGATCAATTACAGTTGAAAGCTGGGATAGAGATTATTCTGGTGGTGGCTATGGTTGGGAAGTTTTGACTGATAAAGATACGCGAACGAAAGGACCTTACCAGCCCATTGCGTCAAATTTACAAGCTGAGCGTGAAGTAAAATTAATTAAAGGAACCCCAGCTGATGTAAAATATAATTTGGGAAAGGATGATGTTAGAATTCTTGGGTTAAAATTTGCTTTTACTTTTCCAGGTTATAACGTTGTTACAATTCGTCCACCTGCTGTTGACCATTATACAATAGAAAGGCCCAGACCTTATTTAAACGAATTAGCTATTGCTGAAAATTATAAAGCTCGATCCTGTTTTCAAAATCCTGCTCTATCTACTTCATTAAAGACACAAAGAGCACAGATGGTGGATTGTATTATAGGTATTGAGCTGCCAGGAAAAGTAGAAAAAATCTCTGTTTGGGTACTTGGCCGTGGCAATGAATATTCTTTAGAAGGATGGATTGAAGATTGGAAGGGAGATGTATATATTCTTAAGTTTGGTTCTCTTGATTATGTTGGTTGGAGACCATTAACTGTTAATATACATAAGTCTTTACCACAGGAAGTTGATTCATTCCCCCAAATTAAGACAATTGTTTTTAAGCAATTTAAAATTCGCTCCACCCCAAAAACATCCTTAGAGTCAGTTTATTTATTTTTTGATGAGCTTAAAATATTAACCAATATTTTTGAACCACATTTTGATGGTGCTCAGGTAGACTTTGATAAACCTGATTGTGAAACTAAAAATAGATTGATAAAGGTTATTCGACAACATGCGCGAAGACCAGAAATTTACGAATTGCGAGATTGTTCAAATGCTCCGGGCCCTGCTCAGCCTATCAGTGAACAACAGCAACCGCCACGGCAATAGTTATGCCAACAGGCATAGCTATTTTATAAACATTGGTTGTTCAACTTTATCTCTAATTTCTTTACCACATAGATTTTCAACAATCTTTAAAGCAAATTCAAAAGTAGTACCTGGTCCTTTACTTGTTATAATGTTTTCAGTTTGAACTACTCTATCTTCTACATAAATTCCGTTAAATCTTTCTGGCAATGTATTGGGGTGGAGAGTAAATTTTTGATTATCTTTAATAATATTGTGTTTTAGTAGAACATTAGGTGCAGCGCATATAGCACCTATAATTTTTTTTCTTTCGTTTAGCCTTTCTAAAATTTTTTTAATTCTTTCATCGTTTTCTAATTTTTTTGCGCCCTCAGATCCACCAGGTAATACTATAGCATTAAAGTCCCAGTCTATAACTTCTTCTATTAAGTAATCTGCTATATGTTTTGTTTTTCTAGATGCTATTATTTCTTTTTTGTCGATTCCTGCTACTATTACTTCAATTCCAGCTCTTCGTAAAACATCAATAATAATAATTCCTTCCATTTCTTCAAAACCGTCTGCAAGCGGAACTAAAACTCTCATAATTTAAGCATAACAATGTTTATAAAATTGTCAATACAAAAATTATTGATAATGTTTAGGTTTTTGATAATTTAAAAATACAAATAATTAGTTTATAAGATATTCTGGTAGTTTACTTTAAATCTGTAAAATTATATAAAAAGTTTAGCAATTTCAATAATCTTATTAATTTTCTTTATAATCAAAATTTAATTAGCTACCTGTTAGGATTTTGATATGAAGAAAAACCTTAAAAACAGTCTTTGAATGTATTTATGGTTCAAATATTTTAATACTCATATAATGTAAAACAATCCTTCCATTTTCGTAATATATTCGATGAAGCGTTGCAGGAAAGTTTCGGTTTAGCTTTAGATGATAATGTACAATGAAAGGATTAATCACAATAACAGAAACATTTTAATTGACTAATTATCCTAATTTTATAAATCTTATATAAAAATCACATATGAAAAGTGCAAATTTGTAATTAGTAATAATCGTTATGTTATATCCATAGAAAAAGAGGTATAACAAATGAAGATGTTTCCTATCATTACAGTTGGTATAAGTATAATTGAAAATTTTAAACAAGCCAGTAAAGTTGAAAATCGTCCTCCTTCTGATAATGAATTCTGGAATAAAAAACTTGATGATATAAATTTTCTTAATGAGTTATAAAACTTTATAGCATTAATCCCAAAAAAGCTCTGCTGAATTAAAATCATTTCTAAGTAACGTAGATAAAAATAATAATTTTCAACATGAAGTTTATTTTATGGGAACCAGAACTCCTGTTAATGGAATTTGTGTACGAATTCTTGAAAAATTTATGAAAGATATGGATTATAAAATTCATGATCTTCAGGAAATAAGTGGATATTTTCTGGAAGAAGAAAAATTTACTCATCATTATGCTATTAAAGAATTTGTTAAAGATATTTCTCTTCTATATAGATAAGCTGATTTATATAACAAAAAAAGAAGGCTATATAGTAATTTTTTATCCTACAGGAGGATTAAAAGCTCATGTAATAGCTTCTGCTATAGCAGGATTTCTAACAAATTCATCAGTATATTATATTTACGAAGGATTCAAAGACATTGCGGAACTACTCCCTCTGTTTTATATTCCAAAGGGAAATAAAATTGAAATCTTACAAAAACTCTCATCAAAACAGGAGATTTCAGAACTGGAATTAGAAAAATTTGCAGAAGAAATTGAAAGACTGGTAACCTATCACTTGTTATACGTTGATAGAAATGAAATTCATAAAATTAATATTACCAATAAGGGATTGTTATTTTTAGAAGAATGAAAAAATAATAAAGATTAACAAATTTTAACATTCATTATTGATAAAGTGTTTCATTAATGATGGAAGAGTGGGGGATATTGGCTTACTATTCCATCAAAAAGAAAATTCTCGTGATTTAAAGGTTCAATTACAAAAAGATTCAATCTTATAGGAATTCTTCGAAATCCAAAAACTGCTTGATATTTAAATTTAATTTTTTTATAAATTTTTTTATTAATGTATTTAATAAATTTCAATTTCTATTGCATTTGTGGGACATACTTTTTTACAAATTCCACATCCCACACAGAATTCTGTAAAAGCTGGTATTTTTTGTTTTAAATTTACAGCTGATGCTATCGGACATTCGTCAAAACATTTTGTACATTTTAATTTTTTTTTTCTTGTGTTTTTAAGTGTGTAATTAAGACATTTATATTGATTCACCTTTGCAATACCAAACGATGGTAAAGTATTTTCTTCCAGTGGCAGTAGTGCTTTTCTTTCACAGGCAGATATACAGGGAAAATCATCGCATAAATAACATGCCCTTACATTGGGATCCATTAGAGGTCCTTCAATTTTAGGAATTCGATAAATAGCATGATGAGGACATGCTATGATGCAATCTCCACAGGAATTACATAATTGTAAAAATTTATCAGAATCGGCAACAGCTCCTGGTGGTCTTAAAAAAAAATTTTTTATTTTCGTTTTATTCTGATTTTCTTTATTAATTGAAAAAAAAGCATATGGTTCAAGTGCATTTATAATTGATTGGAGTTTGCTATCTAGATATTTACCAACAGGTGTATTATAAAGATTTTTTCCTATTTCTTTTATTCCTTCTGTAAAAAAACCTTTTCTATCCATATCCTTAAATAAAAAAATCTAATAATTTATGAATGCAATATTATTTTTAGCTCAGAATATTGACGATAAACAAAATTTAAAAATACTGTCTTTATTCTATGAATTTAAATCCCGAACAGGAGTTAGCTGTAAAATCTTTATATGGTCCTGTTTTGATTTTTGCAGGTGCAGGTAGTGGGAAAACAAGGGTAATAGTTCACAGGATTAAAAATTTAATAGAAAATTCTGTTTCACCCCATTCGATTGTTGCAGTAACTTTTACGAACAAAAGTGCAAAAGAAATGAAAGAAAGATTATATTCTATGCTGGATAAAAAAAAACTTAAGGGAATTGTGGTTTCTACCTTTCATGCACTGGGTAATAAAATTCTTCAATCAGAAATAGATGCTCTTGATTATAAAAAGCCATATTCAATTTTTGATGAAAATGATAAAATTTCAATATTAAGAAATATTTATAAAGAATTAAAACTGGATCCAGACGAAGTAAAAGAAGATAATATTATCTTTTATATTTCCCTTTTTAAAAATTCAAATCAAAAAATTGATGAATGGATAAATCATTATGCATATCTTTTCAAAAGTTATCCAGCTGAAATATTTAAAGAAATTTATAATAAATATAAAAAATATCTTTTTTCTATAAATTCCATTGATTTTGACGATTTAATTCTTTTACCTATAAAAATTCTTAAAAATTACCCCGATAGATTAGAGAAATATCAGAAAAAATTTAAGTTTTTTCTGGTTGATGAATTTCAGGATACCAATCCTCCACAATATGAATTATTAAAAATACTTTCAGAACATACAAAAAATCTTTGTGTGGTTGGTGATGATGATCAATCCATTTATGGATGGAGAGGAAGTGATGTATCCATTATTCAAAATTTTCAGAAGGATTTCCCCGGCACAAAAGTAATTCTACTGAATAAGAATTATCGCTCTACACAGACAATTTTAAATGTAGCATACGAAGTTATTAAAAAAAATAAATATCGTGTGAATAAAGCAGTCATATCTCAAAGAGGTAAAGGGGAAAAAGTTAAAGTAATTGAATATTTAAATGAACAGGAAGAAGCAGAAAATATTTCTGAAATTATCAAAAATTATATTAATCAGGGTATTTACAAACCCGGGGATTTTGCAATCTTATTTCGAACAAATTATCAATCCAGAGCTCTGGAAGTCGAATTACGAAAAAGGAAAATATCTTATAATCTTACTGGTGCTTATCGTTTTTTTGATCGTAAAGAAGTAAAAGACATCATTGCTTATTTAAGAATAATCGCAAACCCTCTCGATGATATTAGCCTGATTCGAATAATTAACTATCCCAGAAGAGGTATTGGTGATTCTACGATAGAAAAAATCTATGACTTTATTAAACAATACGGAGAAACCAGAAATAAAAAAATTTCTTTTTATGAAGCCTTAGCTCTTGTGACTGTGGTACCTGATTATCAAGATTTTTTAAATACAAATCAGAAGGAATCCATAAAGCAATTTGTTGAATTTATAGAACATTTTCGTAAAGAATTTATAACAAATCGCAGGATTAGTAAAGTTGCAAATGATCTTGTCCAGACTCTAAAATTCGAAGATGAATTTGTTAAAGATGGAGATAGTGAAGAAGTAGTAAAAGCAAGAATGTATAATATTTCTGAAATCATCAATATGATTGCTTTTTTTGAAGAAGAATGGGACGAACCTCAGCCCCCAAATCTATTCCATTTCCTTTCTCGAATTTCTCTTTTAACTTCAGATAATGAAAAAGAATCTCCAGATAAAGTTCAACTAATGACATTACATTTATCAAAAGGTCTGGAATTTCCTGTTGTTTTTATCACTGGCTTAAATGAAAGTATCTTTCCATCAGAAAGATCAATCAATGAGGCTTTTGAATCTGAAAAATCTTTAGAAGAAGAGCGTAGACTTTTTTATGTGGGAATTACAAGGGCAAAAGATTTATTATACATTACCTATACACAGACGCGAAAAAAATATGGAAAAGAAACACAAATCTCCCCTTCTATGTTTCTGGAGGAACTACCTTCTGAATTAACAGAAAGACAATTTGTAAATTATACAGAACAGGAAGAAAAAAATATATATGAATTTATAAATCATTTGAAAAGTATTTTAGTTCGTTAATCCATATGAACTTCTGTAATAATTGCTCTTAATTTTCCTTTATGAGAAAAAATTTCTATTTGATCATCAGGTTTTAGTTTTGAAATTTCTTTAACAGTTTGATTATCTTTTTTTAAATAAAAAAAGCCTTTTTTTAAAGGTAAATCGGGATCAAGTTGTATAATTTTTTCCCTAAGCAATAATAATTCAGTTTTCTTTTTATTCAGTTTTAATTTTATTTTTTCTATTAATCTGGTATTCAAATTATCAAGAATTTGATAATATTCATTTAAAATATCAACGGGTTGTTCATATATATTTTTTCTGGAAATAGAAGACAATTTTTCTTTATAAATTTGAATTTTAAATATTAATGCTTTTTTCATTCTTTCAGCACAGGAATTCAAAATTTTATAAATTTCAGAAATTTCTGGCACAGATCTTTCAGCTGCTTCACTTGGAGTCGCTGCTGCATAATCTGCAGCATATTCGCACAATGGATGATCGATTTGATGTCCAATTGCAGATATAACCGGAATTTTTGAATTTGCAAAAGCTCTTACTATTTCTTCATCATTGAAAACTAAAAGTTCATCGAAGGAACCTCCCCCTCTTGCTACAATAATCACATCAATTTTATATTCAGGATGTTGCCATCCATTTAAAAACTCAAGTGATTTCAGAATTTGATTTTTTGCTTCTTTCCCCTGAATTATGGTGGGAACAAAAATGATATTAATTTGCGGAAACCTTTTTCTTGCAATTTTTACAATGTCTCTCAGAACAGCTCCCATTTCAGATGTAATAATTCCCAAATTAATAGGCAGAAGAGGAATTTTCTTTTTTCGCGATGAATCAAAAAGTCCTTCTCTATTTAACTTATCATAAAGCTTTCTTAAAATTTCGTATATATTTCCTTTTCCTATACTTTCTATTTTTAATACATTAATTTGTAAAGTTCCATTCTTTTTGTAAAGAGTGACATTACCGAATATTTTAATTTTTTTTCCATCAACTATTTCTGATAAAACAAAATTCTGCCTTAATTCATAATTAAATACAGTGCACTGGATACTAGATTCTTCATCTTTAAGATAAAAATAAATATGACCATTCGAAATTTTCCTCAAATTCAAAACCTCTCCTTCTACCCAAATATTTTTTAAAACCTGTTGATTTTTAATAAGATTATAAGTATATTTTATGATCAGGGAAGGTGTATAAATTTCTTCCTGTTCAAAAATTCGAGGGATATTTTCATTCAACATCTGATTCCTTAGTTAAAGGATAAATTCTCCAGATAGTAATAAATAAAGCCAGAAGTAAAGGTCCGAGAATAATTCCCATAATTCCAAATTCATTTAAACCACCAATAATAGCAAAAAAAAGTAAAATTGAGGAAATACCAATTTTTTTATTTAGAAAAATGGGTTTTACCAGATTTTCTAAAATCAGATAAGAAATTAAACCATATGTTGACAGAAAAATAGCAAGAGCAAGATTATTTTTAACAAAGTATAAATAAAAAGCTCCCGGCATCCATACAATTGCTGTACCAATTACGGGTATAAGCGAAAAGATCCCTGCTAAAAATCCATAAAATAAAGCATTGGGAATTGAACAAATGAGAAAACCAATACCTAAAAAAAATCCCTGTAATATAGAAATAAAAAAATTTCCTTTAACTATGGATTCCATTATAATTTTCATTTCTGATTTAAAACGCTCAATCAATTCGTTATTAAATGGTAGCCAATTGGATATTCGTTGAAATAATTCGCTTCCATTTTGTAAAAGAAAATAAGTAATGATCAAAGTAAAGATGATATAAACTAAAATTTGAGCAATGAGATTTAAACTAAATGTAAAAAAATCATAAACTCCACCTGCAATTTGTTTGATTTTAAAAATTTCTCCTATTTCTGGATAATTTTTTAATAATATCGCTATTTTTGATAAATAATTAATCCAGAAAAATTCTTCTGAAGTAAGGTACTCTACGAGACCTTCAAATTTAATAAAGAGATTTAAAATTTCTCCGCTATTAATAGAGTCTCTTATAAGTTTAAACAAATTAACTCCCTGAATTAATAAATTATAAATCAGATATAAAAAAGGTATAATAACAATGATTAAAATTATAAATATGGTTATTAATGCAGTGATACTTTTATTTTTAATAAATTTTACTAAATTTTTATTTAATTTTTCAAAAATTGCATATAATAAGAATGAAAAAAGAATAGGCCAGAAAAAAGATTTAAAAACATAAAAAGCAAAAAAAGCACTACCAAATAATATAAGTAATATTAATAAAATATATATAGTTTTATCCTGAATTTCTTTAAGATTGCTATTCATCGGTTGCTTTTTTTAAATACATTTTTATAATCATATTTTCTTTATTTTCTTCAATTAGAATCGTCAGATTTCTATTAAAAATATCCTGTGCATTAATAAAATTTATAATTTTTTGATTTTTATTTATTTTATTAGTTTGTAGAATCTGCCAGCCATTATTTTTAAGTATTCTATTATAAAATATATAAACTTCATCAGGCTTAGAATTTTCTACCTCTAATAAAAGAGCAAATTGATCAGGAGACCAAATTCCTGTTCTTTCTGAATGAACAAAATAAATTTTTTTACTTGAGGGATAAATCAATTCAAAATTAAAATTTGTGGATTTTATAATATCTTCAGAAGGATATTTTACCACATAAAAACTGGGATTGATTTGCAAAATTTCTTCTTGTTCTTTATTTTTTAAATTTTTTCTACAGGATATAAAAAATACTATAATCAAAAATATCTTTTTCATTTAATTAATTTAACAAGTAAATTCAATCTTTCTGCAATTTCAATTACTTCATAAATTTTATCCTGCTCAATAATAATTGTATTGGGTCCCAAATGTTCAATTACAACATCACGTGAAGTAATCTGCCCCAGCAATAATTCCATATGAGCAGGTTCCCTTGTTTTCACCACTACACATTCATCTGTAATACTTATTAAAGGAATATTATTTTTCCAATCATTAATTGAAAAAATTAAATTTTGAGGTAAATCTGACACTGAAGCTTGTTCAAGATATTTTAAAAATTTTTGAACATCCTGCTGAATCAATAAAGCACTGTAAAAAGATTCTCTTGTAAATTGAAAAGTATAAATATTTTCAAAGGACTTTAATTCACAAAATAATTTTAGTAGTGCTAAACCATAATAGGATATTTTCTCCGGAAAGGCAATTATAGTCAAATCGGTGTTAACAATAATTTCTCCTTTATGGATTGTATCTTTCCTTAGTGGTTGTTTTTTAAATATATACAAACCAAATTCGGAAAAAGAAATCCATCTATCGGGATATTCTACAACTAAAAGTCCAAATAGCTGCAAATAGAAAAGGGTACTAACTAATTCTTTTTGATAATTTACATACTGATCTGGAAAATCTTTAATTTTAAAATTTTTATCCAGAATTAAATTTTCTCTTACAAGAATCCCCATAATTACATAATAAATTTTTTTCTCCTGCTTTAATAAAGCTTTTACCACACTCTGTAAAATTTTTTTCTTATAGTAAGGTACATAAACGGGATCAAATATATCTTCAAAACGAATATATTTATCTTCTAATTCTTCGATATTTTTTAAAGTTCTTTTTAGAATTTCCTGAGGCTCCAGTGATAGATATTCCTCCCAATTATTTCTCAAAACTACATCATCTTTCTTAATTCGCACGATATCCAGAACTCGCATAATGCAAAGCAATAATTCTATCTGGTAAATTTGGCTTTTTTCTTTGAAAAGCTCAATATCTACATGCAAAAGGAAATTCTCTGTATCACGTAAATCAGTTTGTTTAAGTTTTCCTGATTTTGATAAATTAATACCTCTTTTCAATATATATGATATTAACTTTTTGATATTAATAAAAAAATCCAGATCATTTTTTACAACTTTTTCCAGACTTTTTTTTACCCCTGCTGGTGTTTTAGGTACAATAGGATTATCCACAATGTACTGAAAAACTTCCACTGGCATTATGAGTAATCGAATAAATTTTTCATCAATATAATAATCATCAATTAATAAAAGCTGTTTATTTAGTTTGATGATAATATCTTCCCATTTTAATTTGTTTTTTTCTATAGTTTCTCTTGCAATATTAATATCCAGGATACCTCCCTGTTGAAAAGCCATCAGGATCAATTCTTCTTCTATATCAGATAAATTTTGGAAAAGCTCCTGTAGTACATCATTAATATTTTTTTCTGTACTTTCCAGCCAGATCTTTTCCAGTAAAGAGGGTTTAGTTTTTCGCCTATCGTTAAGAACATTTACAAGAGATGTTTTAAATTTTTCGTTATTTCTATTTAATTCATATTGTACGGTTTTAGCACTTTGAGGATAAGCATAATATCTATCCAGTGTATTAGTTAATCTTTCTCGATTTTTTCTTTGATAAATAAGAAAATATCTTTTGAGTACTCCTAATTCTATCTCTGCTGTATTGGGAGGTATATTAAACTTTTTTGTAATCGCTCCCAGAGTAAGCATTAATTCAGGAGAATTTATAATTTCAAAATATATGGCATTTTGTAAGGAACTTAATTTTTCCAGTATATTTTTTACATAAAATTCATCCTCCATTGCATTCATTAATTCTTTAATTTGACCTTTTTTATCTTTTGGAATTTTTTTTATATTCCAGATAGATAATAAACGCTTGAAAGAATTTCCATCTATTTTTAAAAGTTCATTAAGCAGTACATTTTCATCTTGCATATGTGTAAACATAATTAAATTATGAATTTATTTCAAAAAATCAATTTCTTATATAATAATTTCTATGTAAAATCTTTTTTTGTTCATATTATTGTTTTATTGCTTACTTTCGAAATTTTTGATAAGTTCTATTTAGAACTGAAAGGGATAATTTTATTCTTTCTTTTTTTAATTTTATACATAATTCTAATATTGATTTTATACAAAGTTAGAATTATGGTTTTATTTTTTACTATAATTTTATTATTTACTAAAATTTTTATCATGGATATTCAAATTGTGAATGGAAAAAGTATGGAACCAACTATAAAAAATGGTTCTCTTGTGATTATCGATAGAATCCATTATGGAATTCCCATTCCTTCAATATTTCGTTATATGTTTTCTTTACCTTATAAATTCTGTATTAAGAGAAATTGCTATAAAGAGAATTTGAGTTATTTTGATATTATTGTGTTTGATTTTCCTGACCCGGTTCTAAAAAATAGAAGATGGATAAAAAGAATTATTGCAAAAGAAAATGATATATTTTTATTTAAGGATCATCAATTGTTTGTAAATGGAAAGCCAGTGAACTTTTATAAAGAAATTGATTATTTACCTTATGAACATTCTACTTTGATTTTTTCATTACATAATGAATTGAAATATTATTCTCCTGCTCTACAATATTATTTTCTGAATGGAATTGGTAGAAATGGTGTAGTCCCCAAAAATTCTTACCTCGTTATAGGAGATAATGCAAAAGAATCAAGAGATAGTAGAATTTATGGTTTTATTCCTGACGATAGAATTATAGGAAAAGTTATATATGTATTTCAATAAAACAAAATCAAACAGAAGATTCTTAATTTTGATTATCCTGATTTCTATGGCTTTTCTAATTGTAATTTTTAGAATTGTTCATATTATTGGTATATCTAAAATTCTTGAATCTTCTGATAAAATGGATTCTCGTAAAGTTTTAAGAGGAAGTATTTACGATCGTAGAGGGATTGCATTAGCTCTTACAGAAGAAGCAAGTACAATTTCCTTGAATCCTGACGAAATTTTAGACCCGGAAAAAACAGCAGGTTATTTAAGTGGTTTTATCGAAATTGATACAAAGGATATTCTACAAAAGATATATCTAAACCAATCTAAAAGACACATTATATTAAAGAGAAAAATACCTAATTATTTAGCAGAACAAATAATGGAATTAAATTTACCTGGAGTATATCGTAATTATGAATACAGGAGAATTTACCCCCATTCCAGATTAGCATCGAATTTAATCGGATTTGTTCGAACTGATACCCTTGAAGGCATGGCAGGTTTAGAACGAGCTTATCATACATTACTGATGAAAAACGATAAAGGTTTCGAAGGTTTTTCTCTTGAACTTACTATTGATTTATTTCTTCAATATGAAATGGAAAAAGTGATGTTAGATGGTTTTGAAAAATCAAAAGCGGAAAAAGCGATGGGAATTTTTATGAATATTCACAATGGTGAAATCCTTGCAATGGTGAATTTACCAAATTTTGATCCCAACCATTATTATAAAGAAAATGCCAGCGAAAAAGGAATCTGGACTTTAAGTTTTCCTTTTGAACCCGGATCGATAATGAAACCTTTTTTTGCAGCAATGTTACTCAATGAAGACGAAACATCAAAATATAAAAATACCTATTGTGATGGTGAATTTTCTTTTTTAAGTGGAAGTGTAAGATGTTTACGGAACAATCTTAAACATAGTCACGGAATAGTAGATTTAAAAAAAATTCTCGAAGTTTCATGCAATGTGGGAATTATTCACATTACAAAAAATTTATCTAAATCTACAATCTATAAATATTTACTGGAACTTGAATTCGGAAAAAAAACAAATCTTTTAGGAACTGAGCTTATAGAAAGCTCGGGATACTTACCTAAGTTAGAAAACTGGGTAGAATCCACTTCTTACTATTTACCTATCGGACAGGGAATGTCAGCTACTTCTATACAGATTATTAAAGCTTTTAATTCTCTTGTTAATGGAGGTAGAATAGTTAAACCCATCCTGGTAAAAAAAATTTTTAATTCTGACTATTCCATTGAAAATTTAGAAAAAACCTCTTATATAAATACAAGTTTTCGAAAAAAAGCTTTAAATGAACTGGAAAAATACTTAGTCAATGTTATCCATAATGGAACAGGTAAATTAGCAAAGGTCGATTTTATAGAAGTTTTAGGGAAAACAGGTTCTGCTCAAAAAGCAGGCCCATCAGGATACACCCAGAAATATACTGTTTCTTTCATTGGTATCTTTCCTTACCCTGAACCCCGATACAGTCTTTTAATTGTTTACGATGGTGTTTCTGGAGATTACACAGGAGGAACTTTACCTGCAGCCATTTTTGCAAATTATTTACGAGCTATTAAACCCTTCATCGTAACTCGGCAAAATCATCAAACCATTGTTTTATCCGATAAAATCAAACTTAAAAATCAAAAATTTACCTATAATGAAAATTATGTTCCCGATTTTAGAGGATTATCCGCTAAAGAAATCAATAAATGGAAGGAATTCATTCTCGATATCTACAACAAAAAAAATAATACCCGAATTGAAATTCAAATCTATGGGAATGGATATGTGGTAAAACAGATTCCATTCCCTAATACACCTCTAAAAGATATTAAAAAAATTCAAATCTTTTTAAGTGATGAAAATTAATGAGCATGCCCGTGGGCAATTTCTTCCTGGGTAGCTTCTCTAACATCAATAATTTCAATATCAAAATTCAGATTTTTACCTGCTAATGGATGATTCCCGTCTACAATTACAGAATCAGGTTTAACTTCTTTTATTGTTAATATATATGTGCCATTCTCTGTTTGAGCTTGAAATTGCATTCCTACTTCTAATTGCTCTGAATCTTCAAAAAGATTCTTCGGTACTTCCTGTATTAAACCTAAATCGATTTCACCATAACCTTCTTCTGGAAGCACTTTAATGTGCAGGGATTCACCTTTTTCTTTACCTTCTAATTGTCTTTCTAATCCAAGTATTAAATTCCCATTCCCATGCAGATATTTTAATGGCCCTCTGCCCTCAGAAGAATCAATCACATTTCCATTATCATCTTTTAGTGTATAATCAATTGTGACTACCGTATTTTTTTTTATTTTCATATAGTTTCCTTTTTGATTAAATTTATAACTTTGTATAATTAAATTTTAAGTTTATGAAAATCAAGTGTTTTGCTTTATGTTAGATAAAATAATTTTTATTTTATTTATCCTTTTGCCTTCACTTCTTTTTCTTCTATCTGTTTTAGAAATTCAATATTGGTTTCAAGGATATTCCTTACATAATCGGATAATTCGTCAGTTGACATTTTTTCATAAACTTCGGGTTTAATAGGATCACAAACTTTTGCCCAAACTTTGCCTGGATAAACGCGTTGAAAAAATTTATCTCTTTCTACAGGAATAATATAATTAGAACCCCAAATAACAACGGGTTGTAAAACTACACCAGCCTTTTTTGCTAATATAAATGAACCTTTCTTAAAAGGTAACAATTTACCATCAATTTTTCCTCTTGTACCTTCCGGAAATATAATCACGGATTTTCCTTTCTGTATTTGATCAGCAGCTTCAAATAAGGATTGCATAGCTTGTTTTCTATCATCACGTACAACAGGAATATATCCCGCTGCTTTCATTGAAGGGCCAATAATAGGTAGTTTAAATAAAGAGGCTTTTGCCATCCATCGAAATGATACATCTAAAAAACTATAAAAGATAAAAATATCAAATAAACTCTGATGATTACTTATTATTATTAAGGGACCACCGCGATAAATTTTTTCTTTTTCAAATACTTCTATTTCAATGTTTGTCAACTTAACTATGGCTCTTCCCCATAGCGTGGCAATTCTATGAACTTCTTCCGGGTTTTTGGCTAAAATATATGGTGTAACTCTGATTCCATAAAAAAGAGTCAATAAAATCATTGTCCCCCAATAATAAAATGATAGGAAAATATTTGAAGTTTTACCTTTTTCCTTAAGAATTTTTTTACTATCTAATTTCTCTTCCATATGAACACTATTTTGTTGAATTTGAGTCATATTCAGTTTATGTAATCAAATATAGTTAAATTGTCAATTTATTTATAATATTATACACTTATTAAAATTATAAAAATTTTGATTTTTTTGTTGAATTTCTTTTTCTCTCAAAAAATTGAAAATATATGAACCCTTTATTTTATTCTAAAATTGGATTTTTTGTTCCCTGTTATATGGATATATTTTCTCCAGATTCAGCCATAAAATCTCTCAAATTTCTGGAAAGACTGAACTTAAACATTGAATTTTTGCAGGATTCATTTTGCTGTGGTCAGCCTTTTTTTAATTCGGGACAAATAAACGAAGGAAAAAAATTGGCAAATCAAATAATCGGTAAATTTTCAAAATATGATTATATCATTGTATTATCTGGCAGCTGTTCTTCCACCATCAAAAATCTATATGAAAAATTTCTATCGGTAGATTTAGTAACTGTTAAAAGCAAAATCTACGAGTTCACTGAGTTTTTACATGATCTTTACCAACTTCAAAAATACAATTTTAAGTTTTTAAAGAAAGATAGAATTGGATTATTACATAGTTGCCATGGTTTGAGGGAACTTTACTTAGCAACCCCTGATGAATTACATCTACCTTATTATTCAAAATTTAAAAATATACTAATGAAAATCGAAGGTATTGAAATTATAGAAATTTCTAATTGGGATGAATGTTGTGGCTTTGGAGGAGCTTTTTCTTTTTATGAAAATTCCTTAAGTTTAAAGATGGGGATTGATAAATTACAAAAATTTCGCGAAAAAAAAATTCAAACTATTGTAGGATATGATTTAAGTTGTATTTTACATTTAAAATCTATTCGACATAGATTTAATGAATCTATGAATTTCTATTATATTGGTGAATATTTATATGATTCCATCGTATTAGGAGAAACAGAATGAAACACACTAAATTTGCCAGTAATTTTATAAAAACTCAAGAAAGGGTTGATTGGCATAATGAAGCATTATATTATGTTCGCTTGAAAAGAGACTTTGCTGTTAAAAGAAATGAAGACTTCGAGAGATTAAGAGAAATTGCTTCTCAAATAAAGGACTATGTGCTAGATAACATAAGAATCTATATTGAAAAATTTTATAAAAATGCTCAAAAAAACGGATTTATAGTTCATTTTGCAAAAAATGCTCAACAACACAATGAAATTATTTATCAAATTTTAAAAACTAAAAACATAAATACAATTGTAAAAAGTAAGTCCATGCTAACCGAAGAATGTGGATTAAATTCTTATCTCGAAGAAAAAGGAATTGAAATCATCGATACTGATTTAGGAGAAAGAATCATTCAACTTAGGAAAGAACCACCTTCACATATAGTTCTTCCAGCAATTCATCTCAAAAGAAAAGAAGTAGCTGAAACTTTTTCAAAATATTTATCCAGTGATCCAGATAACAGCGATCCTGAGTATTTAACTTCAGTAGCAAGAAAACATCTAAGAAAAAAGTTTCTGGAAGCGCAGGCATCTATTACAGGTGTGAATTTTGCAATTGCTGAAACAGGTGGTTTTGTAGTCTGTACCAATGAAGGCAATGCTGATCTGGGAACTTCTTTAACACCAGTTCATATTGCTTCTATGGGAGTTGAAAAATTAATTCCCGACTTTAAAGATTTGTTTATTTTTTTAAGATTACTTGCTCCTTCCGCCACAGGTCAGGCAATTACTTCTTATACTACGATATATCAAAAACCTATGATAAACCAAGAATTACATATCATAATTGTGGATAATCATAGATCAGAAAAATTAAAATCACCCAGATATAGAAACTCTCTGAAATGTATTCGCTGTGGTGCATGTTTAAATACCTGCCCTGTATACAGAAGATCGGGAGGACATTCTTATCGATATACAATTCCTGGTCCAATTGGAAGTATTCTGGGCCCTTTATTCAATAAATCTGAATACTACGATCTTCCTTTTGCAAGTACATTATGTGGTTCCTGTTCCAACGTATGTCCCGTAAAAATCAATTTACACGAACAACTACTTTATCTAAGATCTGATTTACACAAACATAAAGATTATGCACCCCAATTTTTATTTTCATTAGCATACAAATTTCTGAGTAATTCAATCTATTATAATTTATT
>FWPU01004667.1_pt1 | contig 31465 bp, 36 predicted proteins | sample 2228361 | NCBI WGS metagenome assembly FWPU01 (sample SAMEA103939777, study PRJEB20133) | metagenome | reverse complement strand
CCTGCTGTGGACTGCACAATTTCAGGTTGAACTTTCGACCCTGGCACTATGAGACCTTACGCCTTTAAATCGCTATAATGTCTATTCAGGAGGGCATCCTGCGTCGCTCCTGGCGTCGCGGACTCACGCTGACCGTGCAAGGCATGGGCTGGGGAGCGGCAGGGGGAGTCGTCGGTATTCTACTGGGTGAATTGGTTTCGTGGCTGTTCGGCGGCGGCTTGTGGGGACGCGCCCTCGCCTGGTCGCTGCTGGGGCTGATGATCGGCGCAGCGTTAGCGCGGTTGGACCGCTCGCCGCGCAAGTTCTACTACGGTCTTGTTGGAGGTTGTTTGGGCGGCGCGGTGGGCGGCTTGATGTTCGAGGCGCTGCGACAGGTGTTTGCGGATTATCTAATGTCGCAGGCGTTGGGGTGGATGGTGTTGGGCGCGTGCATCGGCGCGCTGCTGCGGCTCACCGAAATCGCTCTGCGACCGGGATTTCTGCGTGTCACGCGCGGCGGACAGGAGGGCGCAGAGTTCTCTCTGCTCAAAGACCTGCACGCGCTGGGCAATGACGAATATGCCGACATCCCCATCTACGATGCCCTGCTGTCCCCACGAGTGGCGGAAATCCGCCGCAACGGCAGCGGCTTTGAGATTCGGGATGTGAACCAGACCGACCGCAGGATTTACGTCAACGGACAGATGGTGACGACCTGGACATCCCTCCAGGAGGGAGACAAGATCCTCGCGGGTCAAACGATCCTGCTCTTCTCGCAGCAGCGCTTGCCCGCAGGGAGTGCGAAAAGAAATGGTCAATCCCTCATCATTTCTTTTCTCGTGATGATGACCGGTGTAGGCATGTCTCCACCCTCGGCGTCAGCAGAGGCGCGACTCACGCTCAAACAGGTGGACCGCTCGCGGTTTCCGCTGGTGACCTGCTTTTTTGCGTTTAAGGACACCGACCGATAGACCCTCTTATCCGTTCAGGATGTGGAGGTGAAGGAGGCGGGGCTGAAGGCAGAGGTGCTCTCGCTTCGCTCCCCGAAATCTGAACGTCCTCTCCCCGTGCAGACGGTGCTGGTGATTGACCACTCGGGGAGTATGTTTGGCGAGCCGCTGCAAGCGGCGAAGGATGCTGCCAACACCTTCGTCGGCATGATGCGTTCATCCGTCGGTGACCAGACCGAAGTCATCGCCTTTCACGGCATCTATCAGGTGCTTGTCCCATTCTCCCAGGATGCCACTGGGTTGACGGAACGCATTGACACTCTGCAAGCCGATGACGGCACGCAGATGTACGACCCTCTCTATCAGGCGTTGAGCGACCTGGAATCTCTGTCGCAGGCGGGGCGCAAAATCGTCCTTCTGCTTTCTGACGGGATGAGCGCGCCGGGCAGCGTGACCTCCGACCAGATCATTGAGAAAGCCAGAGGGCAGGCGATAGCCATTTACTGCGTGGGGTTGGGGGAGGCGGATGAGAACCAGTTGCGCCCGCTGGCAGACGGAACGCGCGGAGAATACGTTTATGCGCCCCAACCGGCAGACCTGCAGCGTATCTACGCCCGCATCGCGGGCAGTCTGCAGTCCGAATACTCTTTGACCTACCGCAGCCCCAATCCCCTCAACGACGGCACGCAGCGGGATGTGGTCATTCGGCTCAAGGGAGAGCGGCTGGCGGCGCGCGGTTCGTTCTACCGTCCGGGCGTGGTCGTGCTACGTTCGCACAGCGGATTGTTCATCGCTCTGCTGTCCGCTTTGCTCACCTTGTTGTTCGCCCCCAGCCTGCCACGATGGATGGGTCTCAAAGGGCGGCGCACAGGAGCCGTGTTCATCGTCCTCCTGATGTTCGCCATGGCTGCCGTCGTCGTGTGGACGATGTGGACGAGTCGCGCACAGTCGTCGTCATCCCGCAGCGCGCGACCCAGACGTTCTCAAAGCATGGTGCGTGGCGCGCACATCACTCTCAAGCCGTCGCGGATGCGCTCCGTCGCACAGCCCACACAGCCCGCACCAACGGCGCGACTGAGTGACGAGGAACGACAGTGGGCGCAGGACGCGCTCGACCTCATCAACGCCGCCCGCACCGCCCATCCTCAGGAACGACGCGGCAGAGGACGTCTCACGCTCAACGAACCGTTGTCCCTCGTCGCCCGCGCTCATGCGCGCGATATGGTTCAGCGGGGCTACATGGCGCACGTCAGCCCCGAGGGAACGACGCCCGCAGACAGGATTCTGCGCGCTGGGATTGCCTGGACCGCCTGTGCTGAGAACATCGCGGGGGATCCGACCCATCAGAAAAACAATACCCGCTACTCTGGGTTCGCCACGCTCCGTCAGGCGCACGATGCCCTGATGAACGAACCCCCCTTTCAACCGAATCATCGCGGCAACATCTTGGGCGACTTTGATGAGGTGGGTATCGGTGTGGCGCGTAATCCTGATGGAACGTTCGTGATGGTTGAGGAGTTCATCCGACAGTGATGGGTTGAGTCCGTGATGGGTTGAAGGGTGGAATGGAAGGTGTCGGCGATGACGGGAAGAACGGGGTTGCTTTATCTCCTTTTACTGCTCCTGTTGGGTTTGATGTGGCTGCGCTTGCGCAGCGGACACCGTACAGCCTCGGCTCATCACCTCGGGGAACAACTCCTGGATCGTGGCGATTACGAGGCTGCCTTGATGGAATTCCAGTCCGCGACCCAGCAACAGCCGCAGGTGGCGTCGCATTGGGTCGGTATGGCGAAGGCGCAGATCGGACTGAGCCGCTACGATAATGCGTTACGCGCTCTCCACCATGCCCTGCAACTTGACGCGCAGGTTCAGCAGGCTCATCTGCTCCTGGGTTATCTCTACGAGAAGAAGGGTGTGCTCAACGCAGCCGAGCAGCACTATCGGCAGGCGGTTACACAGGACGGACAGGAGGTCGTCAGTTTGAACGGTTTGGCTTACTTTCTGGCGCAACATACAAAGTCGGACGCGGCGTTGGAAGAGGCCACGGCATTAGCACAGAAGGCGAACTTTCTATTGGGCGGTCGCAACCCTTACATACTCGACACGTTGGGCTGGACCTACTTTCGTCGTCACCAGTTGGACCGCGCTCGACCTCTGCTGTCCGCCGCCTACCGGCGACTGCCCAAACATCCGGAGATCGCTGCCCACTACCGCGCTCTTCAGCGTGCGTTGAAGCGACGCGCCCGGTAGATGTTCGGTTGTGAGGACAGGCATACAACGTGATCAGGTGCGCTCGTACGCACCTGGGGAAACGAGCCAGTGCAGTGATACGGAGGTGATGGGATGAGAAGATTGCGTTTTGCAGCGCTGCTGACCACACTTCGCGCTGTAGGGGTTGGCGTGGCGCAAACCATCCGACAGGCGGCGACGCGCGTGCAGAGTCTTTACTTCTGGTGGCAGGACTGGTGGGACTGGTTCAACCTGCGCAAACCGAGGTGCGCCTACTGCGGCACCATCAACCGCGGCGGTGCGCTGATTTGTAAGAACAGCCAATGCCGTCATGTGCTCTTCCCTGGTGCCGTCTGTTCTCGTGGGCACGGCGCGGAGAACTCTCCATCGGTGACGGCGTGTTCGGTATGCGGAGGCAACATCGTCGCTCGCGGAGACCGCAAGCCCGCCTCGCCCAGACTCTACCGCATCCTCTTCGTCGGGCTGACCAGTTTCATCGCGCTCGAACTCGTCCGGTCGCTTACCGCCGTTTCACTGGGAGGACAACTCGCCGACATCTTACCGCTGGTTGAAGTCGTGCTGGTAGGAGCGCTTTACATATCAGTTATTCTGTTTGGCATCTGGTTGATGGTGCGTCCTGTGCTTTCACCGATCTTACGGTTTCTCCCACTGCCCCCCTTTATGAAGTCAGGACGCGGACTGGTCAGCACAGTTGGTTTGGTGTTATGGGCAGTATGGCAGGTGGTGATGGGCGTGATCGGACTCATAGCGTGGACGTTATGCCTCACGCCACCGTCCACCTCGCCACCACGCCGGAGGCGATGACGATGGATTTACTCACACGCTGTCAATTCTACGTGCTCGCGGCGCTGACGGTCTACGTGAGCGCTTGTTGGATGCGGCTGTGGCTGGCGCAGGTCTGGGCGATGCTACTGACCGCCTCACCACGCACAACCACCTCGGGCGACAGCCTGCTCGTCGGCACAGTCGGACCGGTTGGCAATTATATGACTCAGCAGTTGCTGGAACCATTGACCATCTCCCTCGAGCAATTGATGCGACACCTGTGGATCGCCGGCGCGACCGGTTCGGGCAAGAGCAAGTTGATTGAGGCACTCTGCCGTGCTTGCGTGAAACTCATCTGGCTCGCGCTCGATACTGTTGATGCTGTTGGCAGGCTTGCGTTGATTGCGATTGACCCGCATGGAGATTCGGTCGACGACCTTGTGCCTTTTCTGGTCATGCTCAACCTGCCACCGGAGAAGGTCATGATTCTGGACGTGACCGACGAGGAATGGGTATTGTCGTTCAATCCCATCGAGAGGATACCGGGCGTTCATCCCTACCGCCAGGTGATGGAACTGATATTCGTCTTCAAGAGGCTGTGGCGCGATTCGTGGGGCGAGCGGATGGCAAACGTCATGACGGCGACCTGCATCACGCTGCTGGAAAACGACCTCACGCTGTTAGAATCCACGCGCCTGTTGACCGACGCTGAATTTAGGGCTCGATGCGTGGCGAACGTGCGCCACGAGGAGACCTTGAACTACTGGCGGCGGTTCGAGATGCTGCCCCAGCGAGAGCAAGCGACCTGGATTGAATCCACCCTCAATAAACTCACCCAGTTCTGTGGCGACCCGCGCGTCTCCCGTATCATCGGGGCGCGTCGCAGCAGCCTCAATGTCCGTGACGTCATGGACAGCGGGAAGATTCTGCTCGTGCGTCTGGCGAAGGGAGAACTCGGACCCAATACGGCGCTGCTCGGCGCGCTGCTCCTGTCGAAGATTCAACTCGCTGCGCTCTCGCGTATTGACACTCCACCGGCAGACCGTAAACCATGCGTGGTCGTAGTGGATGAGGCTCATAACTTCCTGCTCGCGGATTTTGAGTCGTCGCTCGCCGAATTGCGGAAATTCAAGGTCGGCTATGTGCTGGCTGGACAGTCTCTGGCGGCTGCCTTTGACAACTCCAGAATGGTCTCTTCGCTTCTGACGAACACCGCGCTGCAGGTTGTGTTCAATTGCTCTCGCATGGATGCGGACATTTACGCGCGCGAGATGTCCGCCCAGCAGGAACCGACTCTGGTGGAACGACTGACTACCCAACCTCCTCGCCATGCCGTCGTGAAGATTCGGGGGCAAGGTGTGCGGCTGATGCGCACGGTGGATGTAGAGACGCCTGCGGTAAGCGAAGACGCCGTGAAGGCGTGGCTGGACGCTGTTCGCCGCACCCACTGCCGTCCGGTGGCTGAAGTCGAAGCGGAGATTGAGGAGCGCAGGCGAGCGATGGACGAACGGACACCTCAGTCCACTCCGACGTTACGGTTAGTGGACGAACAACAAGCGCCTTCTGATGGAGAAAGGAGGGGGAGGCGGATTGCGGTCGCAAATCACTACGCATCCGTCGTATCTCATGTCCGAGAACAACGTGAACCCAACAGCGCCCTCGACTTCGACTTCCCCGAATGATCAGAAGGGCAAAGGGAAATCCAAGTGGTATGACCGCAGCGTCGCTCGTGCGCCAGATATGGTGATGACCGCACGCGACATCCGTATTCTGGAGTCATTGGACGCCTACCGCTATCTGACCGCTGGTCAGATTCAATCGCTGCACTGGGACACACAGATTTCTGTCTCGTGTCGCGTGCGACTGCGGAAACTCTTTGTTCACGGCTACGTGGACCGCATCCCTTTGCAGGATGGATTCCAGCGGGGCAGCGTCCCTGTTTATGTGCTGTCGCAAAAGGGCGCAGTGGCGCTGGCAGAGATACGGAGCGCATCAGGAAAGGAACTGGACTGGTCGCGCAAGCACAAGGATGTCAAACCCCTGTTCATCCAGCACTGGCTCGCGCTCAATGACGTACGTATCGCATTCACGCGCGCAGCCAAGCGGGAAGGACACGAACTGCGAGATTGGCGTTACGAATCTGAGGTGTGGGATGAGTACGAGGTGCTGGACGGTCAGAAAGGCGCAAAGACGCGCAAGCAATTCCGCCCCGACGCCTGGCTGGTTTACACCGCTCCCTCACCCGATCATCCGACTCGGCGAATCGGGTTTGCCGCTTTCATCGAACTGGATCGGGCAACGGAGTCGGGCACGCGATGGCGCACGGAGGTTGTCCCGCGTTACCAGACTTATTTAGCGAGCGGACGTTTCGCTCAACAGTTCAAGCCGCTTGAGCGATTCTGGGTGTTGGTGGTCACGACGTCGTGGGCGCGGGCGAGACATCTGGCGGAGATCGTGAGCGCATCTGACATCGCACACGTCTTCTGGTTGACGGTACAGAAGGAGGTCACATCCGAGACCATCCTGAATCCCATCTGGATTCGTCCGGGCATCGAGGGCCAACAAGCCTTACTTGTGCGGTCGCAAAAGGACTGAGCAACGACATGCTTTCATGTATGCCGCCCACACGGGAAGGGCAAGTTACCAGGGGAGGAAAACTAAGATGATTCCCAAAATCGTAGTCTCAGTTTTATTGGCTGGTGGGTTGAGTCTGGCAGCCATCTTTACCTATTGCGCTGCCTTCATGGGCACAGAAGGAGGCAACGCCCATCCACAGGCTCATCTCGCTCGTGAGGCATTTGCAGTTCTCACACAGTATTGTGTGGCGTGTCATGGCGAGCAGGGCGCGCACAAAGACCGCATGTTCGTCAACCGCGCTGCGATGGTGAAAGACCAGCATGTCGTGCCGGGCAGCCCCGACGCCTCGGCGGTGTATCTACGGATCGCCAACGGGACCATGCCACCGGGCGGCAGCCGATTACAGGACGCCGAGGTTGCCGTCATCCGGCGGTGGATTGCAGCAGGGGCTCCCGACTGGGCGCAGACCACTGCTCCCTCGAGACCGCCCCAATCCGTGCGCTCGTTCATCTCCATCCGTGAGATGCTGTCAGCAATGAGGCAGGATTTGCAGTCGCAAGGCGCACGTGACCGCCGCTTCGTGCGCTACCTCGTGTTGACACACCTGTACAATGCGGGCGCATCAGAACAGGAACTCCGCACCGATCGGATCGCTGTCTCCCGACTGGTCAACGGGCTGTCGTGGAAGCGCAGAATCGTCATGCCGCAGCCGGTGGATCCAGAGCAAACCATCCTCCGCATCGACCTGCGCGATTACGGGTGGGACGAGTCCACGAGGGAACGCATCCTGCAGGTGTACCCTTATGGCGTGGAGTATATCGGCAACGTCGCCGCACAGTTGAGCCAGAGCGCCGGGGGCGACTTGCCGTTTGTGCGCGGGGACTGGTTTGTCGCGCAGGCGTCGGTGCCCCCGCTCTACTATGAGATGTTACAGTTGCCGCGCACCGCCTCAGAGTTGGAGACGCTGTTGGGCGTTGACGCTGCCAAAAGCGTTGAGCAAGAGCGTGATGTGGTGTTTGCGGGATTGAGCAACTCGGGCGTCTCGAACCACAACCGCGCCTTCGCCCGCTACGAATCGCTGTATGGCGGATACTGGCGAACCTTCGACTTCGCCTCCAGCCAGGGCAACCAGAACATCTTCCAACACCCGCTGGACTTCGCGCCGGATGGCGGGGAGATCATCTTCCACCTCCCCAACGGCTTGTTCGGGTTCATGCTGGTCAACGGCAATGGCGAGCGGCTGGATGCAGCCCCGGTCAACATCGTTTTCAACAAGGCGTCCTCCACCGAAGCCATCATCCGCGCCGGTCGTCCCTGCCTGTCGTGTCATGCGCAAGGGTTCAACCCCATTCAAGACCAGGTGCGACCGTAAAATGATGCGTTTTCTCTTTCTTGAAGTTGAGTTCAACCCCATTCAAGACCAGGTGCGACTGGTCATCGAACACGACCGATCCTCCTCCTACGACCGCGCCAAGGCGCGAGCGCTCTACGTGCGCCAGAGCGTGCTGGATGGACTGCTGGCAAAAGACACTCAGCGCTACGCCATGGCGGCGCAAGCAGCCGGGGGGACGCGGAATACCCATGACCCCATCGTCGCGCTGGCAGAACGATTTGAAGGCTCGCTCAACCTCACCCAAGCCGCTGCGGAGTTCGGGTTGACGGGACAGCGGTTTTTGGAGCGGTTGCCCCAGGGGCGGGGGTTAGACGTGCTGCGTCAACGGGATGGCAGAGTCAAGCGGGACGCGTTCGAGGAGCAGTATGGCGCGTTGGTGGCGGAACTCCGTCTGGGGCGTTACGTTCAACCCCCCATTGCGCATCCCCCGTTCCCGTGGTCTCCACGGAGAACGCAGCGACGGCTGCTTCAACGCTTGCTGTGAGCGAAGAGACGGATTCCAGCGCGGCATCGCCTCTGACTGTTGCCGGGGGCAACGGCGGCGACGGCGGGGATGGCGGAAACGGAGGCAGCGGTGGGGAGGGAGGCGCTGGCGGCGCTGGCGGAAATGGCGGCGCTGGCGGTCACGGCTTTGCCTCAGACGCGACCACGAGCGGCTGTGGCGGACAATAAGACGTCCCCAGGGGGAAAGGGAAACGGCTCCTGCCCTCTGCGGCTTTTGAGAAGGGAGCGGTCAGCAGGCACACCGCCTGAAGGTCGACTGACCGCGATGAACATAATCTACACGAGAGGAGGGGTTATATGACCGACACTAATCACGTCGTCATCACCGGCAATCTCACCGCCGACCCGGAGGAAACGCAGGTCAAAGACCAGCCGATGGCTCGCTTTCGCATCGCCTGCAACGACAACCCGCAGAACAAGGACAGCGTATCTTACCTGCCCATCGTGGCTTTTGGCAAGCAAGCCGATTACGTCGCGAGTGCGCTGCACAAAGGCGATAAGGTGGTGGTCATCGGGCGGCTGCGCAGCAGCGGACGGAAAGACGAGGAAGGACAGTCCCGCCGAAGTGACCATCGTGATGAACGTGGTGTCCGTGATGTTCAGTGCCAAGTAGAAGTAACGGGTGTTGGAGTAGGGAGAGGTGAAACCTTTCCCTGCCTTCCTTTTTGTTGCCAAGCCCACTACCCTGGAGAGTTGATTGAGAAAGCAGACAGTTATTCGTCATGATGGGCTGCTGGTCTATCCCCTTTCTATGGGGGCACGTTCCCCCGCTCTGCTGTCAAGGTCGTCCGCTGACGCGCCTCCACCTGTGACAGCGCGGGCGAACGTTGAGATGGTGCCGGTAAGAAGGCAGCAGCCCCTGTGATCGAGCAGGTCGCTGAAATACTAACCTAACAACACAAGGAGGTGTACCATGGTGGGTCAATACTATTTCCAACAACTGCCGGAGCCGTATCGCTCAGATATCTTCCGAATCGCGGTGTTCTACCTGGATACATCGCCGTTTGAGGATGACGTCCGCACCTACGGACTGGATGCCGTCATGGACGCAATGGTGGAGGATGCTATCAATCGCCACAATACGGAGCGGAGCGTGGGGCAGTGGTTTCGGTTTGCCGAGGAAATCAACGAGTACGTGTGACTGAGGTGGATGGGGCGGGAGGCAGCAACCGCCCCATCCCTGCCCCACACTCGTCAAGGAGGTGAACAAGTCATGTCCGAACAGAAGAACACATCCTGGGTGGAGTTCCGAACGGTGAAGCAGCAGGTTTCTATGCAGCAGGCACTCAACTACTACGGCGTCAAACTTCGTTCTGTGACCCGCACCTCGCTGCGCGGCAACTGCCCGCTCCCTACGCACACCGGCAAAAGCAAGAACTCTTTCGCGGTGAACCTGCAGAAGAACGTCTGGGTGTGTCACTCGCAGAGTTGCGTGCAAAATCGTCAGGGACAGAAAGGCGGAGACGTGCTGGATTTCGTGGCAGCGATGGAGAACTGCTCCCTTCACGAAGCCGCCCTCAAACTCCAGGAGTGGTTTCTGTTCTCTTCCGAACCCGTTCATGAACCTGCAACTGTGCCAGTGGCGAGCGTGGAAGTGGAAGCAGAGCGGGAGTTTGAGGAAGAAGAGCCAAACCCCCCACTCAGGTTCACGCTCAAAGTGGATCATGTCCATCCTTACCTGGCAGAGCGCGGTATCAGCCCAGAGACGGCGCAGTACTTTGGTGTGGGCTTCTGCCAGTCCGGAGGTTCGATGCGCGGTCGAGTCGTCATTCCGACTCACAACTGCGCTGGTGAGTTAGTAGCGTATGCTGGTCGATCCCTTGATGGGGCACAGCCCAAGTACAAACTGCCGCGAGGGTTCAGGAAGTCGTTGGAACTCTTCAATTACCACCGCGCGGTTGGAACCAAGCAGAACGAAGTCAACGAAGTCATTGTCGTGGAAGGCTACTTCGATGCCATGAAAGTCCATCAGGCAGGCTTTCCGAACGTGGTGGCGCTGATGGGGTCGTCGCTGTCAGAAGCCCAACAGGACCTCCTCGCGTTGGGTTTTGAGCGGGCTGTGTTGATGTTGGACGGCGACGAAGCCGGACGGGCTGCCAGCCGTGAGATTGCCTGGACACTGGCAAAACGCCTGTATGTTCGTGTGATTGAACTTCCGGAGGGACAACAGCCGGATCAACTGTCGGCTGAGGAAGTCCGCGCGTTCCTCGAAAAAGGACAGAAGTATAACAGAGAGCCGAAGGGTGACCAGAGATACGCATCCCTCAGAACAGGAGAGTGATGGTCGTGGGACAGACTCAGACAAAATGTGACTTCGTGATCGTGGTCGAACGATCCCATTCGCTCCCCTCCTTTGCCGAGTTGGAAGCGGCTGAGGAGGCGTTGGGCGACATATTTGACGAGTGGTGGCTGAGAAGGCATAATCATGTCCCAGATCCATTAGAAAGGGGAGAGCAGGGTGAACCTCAAACTCAGCGATCTTCTGAACCTTCTGCAAAATCCTATACCTTCTCAGAAGGCTGACGTGCGAGCGCGTTGCGGTTATGCAGTGCTGCGCGTCAGCGGCAATTCGCAGGATGAGGAGGCGCAGCGCGCCGACATTGAACGCGCCTGCCAGCGGCACAACCTCACCGTCACCCGCTGGCATGGGGAGCGCGAACGAGCGAACAACGTAGATGCCCGCGTGGGACTGTTTCAACTCATTGAGGACGCCAAGCGGGACCCAGAATGCGAATTCATCATCTGCCGCGATCCATCCCGTCTGTTCCGTGACGATGCTCTGATTGAACACGTCGAACTGGAACTGGCAGCGCACGGCGTCCGCCTCATTGACGACTACCGCTTTGTCAACTTTGGCGAGGACGACCTGACGCCTCAGGAGATCTGGCGCAAAGGCATCAACCGCTTGCAGGGCAAAGCCTACAGCGCCCAGGTGCGGGACTGGACGATGAAGAGCATGTCCCATATCTGTCAGCAGCGCGATCCAGACACGGGATGGGCGTATCATCTGGGCGGTCTGTCGCTGTTCGGTTACAAGCGGGTGAAGGTGTCCACGAATCAGATAGACAAACGCGGTCACACCATCGAGCGCGAACTGTGGCTGCTCAACGACGAGGTCAACCCGGTGCTGAAGAAACCGGTCTGGGAGATCGTCCGCGAGATGTGGCTGAACTGGTACATCAAAAAGGAGTGGGGGGAGGAACGCATCGCCCGCTATCTGACCGAATGTGGTGTGAAGTCGCCGCGCGGCGGTCCCATCTCCATCAGCACCGTCCACTATCTCCATTCGCCGGTGGCTCTGCTGACCTACACAGGCTATTACATCTGGAACAAGTGGGGGTTCAAGCGTCTGGGGCGCAGAGGGCAGAAAGTGTTGAAGCCGCCGACTGAATGGCTCTGGGTGCCCAACGCTCACCCGCCCATCTTCACCCTCGAAGAGGTGGAGCAGATCGAGAAGTGCGTGAGCGAGCGGTCGGAGAAGTTCAAAAAGCGCCGGGTCTCTCCGCGCGCGGAGTCATCGCGCACTTATGCTCTGGTCGGAGGCATGGCGAAGTGCAGTGTGTGCGGGTCGAACATCGTCGGCTACGGCTATCACCACCGAGGAGAGCGAGAGTATGCCTACTACTGGTGTGGCACCTGGCAATACCGCGCCGGAGCGGGTTGTGGTCCGCGTTTTTCCGTTCCCTGCCATCTGCTGGAGCAAGGCATCCTGGAGTGGGCGAAGAAGATGTTTCCCATCACACCAGAGTCCGCAGAGGAGTGGGCGCGGAAGCGGAATGAGAGCATTCGCAGGAAGTTCGGTCAGATCGAACCCCAGCGCAAAGCTGTCCAGAAGCGCATCGCCCAGATAGACAGCCAGATTGACAACCTCATTGAGGTGATTGCGCAGGGGGGTCTATCCATCGTCAAACGCATCCAGAAGCGGATTGAACAGTTGCAGCAGGAGCGGACCCAGTTGCAGCGAGACCTGCAAACCCTATCGGCGCAGATTGTGCCGGAGGTGAAGGCGGAGGATGTGATTGAGTTCTACAACCGCCTGGAAGACGCGGCGATGTCAACCGATGCGCAGAAGTGGCGAAAGGTCATACGCGGGGTGGTAGACACCATCACGTTCTTCCCGCATGAGCGGAAGGTGAGGGTGCGGTTTCACGGGGGTGGACTTGTTACGAATTACTTGGTAGCCCCACGGGGAGTCGAACCCCGGTTACCGGACTGAGAACCCGGCGTCCTAGGCCACTAGACGATGGGGCCGTGTGAGAATGGTTCATTGCTGAACCGATGACTATTATAGCTGAAAGGTTATGAAAAGTCAATACGCGTGCGGCCTGACCGTTTATCACTTTTCAAGCAAAGGCAGCGCGAATGGATAACCTCTGTAACCGCGCAAATCGCCTCACTCGCGCCCCCGGCAAATGCTCCACCACAAACCTCACTCCCACCCGCACCTGCTTCACTACTTGCCCCAGGTAGTGTATCCCCACTCTCAGCAGCGATAACCGCGCTCCCTTCTGCTTACACGGCATCTGCACCGACGGTTCTTCCTCCGCCACCGCCGCTCCCACCGCGGTCCACACCCTCATCGCCACCCCCACCAGCAGCGCCAACCGACTCAGATACTGAGGCGTGCGAAACTGTGTCCATTCCATTTGCACCCCGAACCGACAACCCTTACTATCGCGCAGCTGTTCCTCCACCCCCATCCGCCGGTCGTAATAGCCCACGATGACGGCTAACGGCTCCTCCAAGTTCGTCGCCAACCACCAGGCTTCCTTCTGCCCAGGAGCCCAGACTCCGACCACGCGCACCTTCACCGCCTTGTCTTGGCGCAACCCCACCTCCCCCAAGTCAATCGCCTGCCCCGGCTGGAGGTGAAAATCCCGCAAAGCCCGCGGCTTTTTCCCGCCTTTATGCACCAGCACATCGTCCTTCAGCCGCACCACAAACCCGCCGCAGGCCTCCGCTCCTGCTCTCAGTTCCTTGAGTAACTTCTTCAGCCAGTCCACCCGGCGAAACCCCCGATCACACAACAGGACGACCCAGATTCCTAACCCCTTCACCGTCGCCCAGAAGGCATCGAAAAACGTCTCTTCCTCGGCGTTCTGCGAGACCGCGAGGTCAGCGGTTTTGACCGTGTGCGTCTGGACGGGAATCGCCCGCGTCCCCACCACCACCGCCGCTACCAGCATCTGCAACCCATGTGGCCAGTCCGTCCAGTCCAATGCCACCAATGTTTCTGACTGGCTTTGACTCACCACCGAGAGCATCTGCTGGGTGAGCCTCTGGTCGTCTATCCGCTCATTGTGCAACAGGCGGTAGAAGCGATTGAGGGCACTGCCGACTCGCATCGCCCTCTGGGCTGCCCAGTGCGCCGCTAAGGTCAGGGAGCGGGCTTGGGCGACCTCCAGAATGCCGGCAATCGCCCAGGCTAAGGTCTTTTGTTGCGAGCGCCGAAAGGGACTTAACAAACTCTGCAAAATCGGGTATCGTTTAAGTGGGCACATGCGGTTTGCCTCCTTAGATATAGTTTTATAGGTATAAGGATAGCAAACTCATGTGCTCTTGCCTTTATCTCTTTTTCAAAAGTGATAAACGGTCAGGCGTGCGGCAGGTATTCTCTACGAGCGATATGGAACATACGCCTCGCAGATGTCGTTTAGGCCGCCAGATAGACGCGGTTGCGCCCTTCGCTCTTCGCCCGATAGAGGGCGCGGTCGGCTCTCTCGATTAATTCCTCTGAGGTGTGTGCATCGGCGGGAAGGCTGGCGACGCCGAAACTCATGGTGAGACGTTCGTTCTGGAGGGGCGGTTCGAACTCCAGTTGCTCGATGATGTGTCGGAGTTTTTCGCACGCCAGACAGGCAGCGGCTTTATCCGTTTCGGGGAAGATGAGGGCGAACTCTTCGCCGCCGTAGCGGGCGGCAATGTCCACGCCTCGGACGTGGTTTTTGATGGCAGCAGCGACGCGTTGCAGCGCAACATCGCCAGCGCTGTGTCCGTAGGTGTCGTTGATGCGTTTGAAATAGTCAAGGTCGCAGAGGCTCAACGAGACGGGAGAGCCGTAGCGGAGCGACCGCGCCGTCTCGCGGTCGAGGAGTTCGTGGAACGCGCCCCAGTTGACCAGTTGTGTGAGCGGGTCCGTAATAGACATCTCTTCCAGGCGGGCAATATCCAGATTGATGATTTGCTCGTAAAACTCGGAGAACTCCGCGACAGCGGTCGCCACGTACAGGTCAATAGATTCCAGCGCGCTGATGAGATTGGCAGTGTCGTTGGCGTAGGCGTCCTTGAGAATGCTGCGGGCGATGTCTTTGAATACCAGAAAAGTGCGTTGAGCGTCCGACACAGAGGATTCTATGTCGCCCCGTTGACGGGCAATGAAGCGGATGGCGTTGCGCAACTTGGTCGGTTTGCCCTCCCGGAAGACCTGCATGTAACCTTCAAAGACGAGGCGCGTGTTGCGCTCAAGTTCTTCGAGCGAGCAGTGAGCAAAACGCTTCCCGCCCACGCCCTTGAGAAGCAACGCCCAGTCATGGATGATTTTATCCGCATGACTCTGTAAGATGGCGACGAAGTCCTGATTCATCGTTGGCTCTCCCCAGACGTCCCCCCATGTCGGGATCATTTTGCAGGAGATTCCGTTCTCGGTGTGCTGCTGCGTCCAAACAACAGAGGGCGGTTTGCTCTACCTGTATTATGAGGTATTCTCGTTTTCCAGTCAAGTGAGTTTCAGTTTTTTCTGACGTCGTTGTTCCCGATTTTCTGGGGCTGCCGCCGTCGCCGCAGAAAATCCTCCACCGTGGCGTTGAACGTGGGGGCGTCCTCCAGATTGGTGAAGTGCCCGCAACCCCGCATCACTGACAGTTCAGCGTTGGGGACGGTTGCTGCCATGAAGCGGCTGACTTTGATGCACGGTTCGTCGTCTTCGCCTACGATGATGAGCGTGGGGACGCGGAGTTGACGCAGGCGGTCTTTGAGGGCGTAAATCGGCGGGCGCGCTCCAATCGTTTGCGTGGCGACGTGGGCGATACCGTGGGGCGGATGGTGTGAAACAATCTCGTCGAAAAGAGCGGAAAACTCGGCGCACTTCTGGACGAAGTTGCCGAACATCGGCAGACGGGTCAGGTGTTGTTTGAAACTTTCGATGCCCTGCTGCGCGGCTTGGGCGTAGCGGGCGACGCGGGCGCGGTGTTCCTGCGGATTATCGCTGCCCGCGCCGGTGTCGCAGAGGATGAGGGCGTCGCACATCTCAGGATAGTTCAAACCAAAGTGGAGCGCGACGTTGCCGCCCATCGAGAGTCCACCGATGACGGCGCGTTGGACGCCCAAAGCGCACAGAAGTTGGCGCAGGTCTTCGACGGCAGTAGGCTGTGAGTAATCCTCTGGACGCAGCGGCGCGTCGGATTGTCCCATGCCGCGCGCGTCGTAGGCTATCACGCGGTAGCGCGACGAGAAGTATTCCCACTGCGGCTGCCACATCCGATGGGACATCGGGTAGGCGTGTGCCCAGACCATCGGGCGTCCGTCGCCGTGTGAGGTGTAGTAAAGTCGGATGTCGTTGGCGGTGAGGAAAGGCATGATGAGGGATGAGAGGTGAGGGATGAAAGATCACAATGCCTCTCTCATCTCTTATCTCTCTTATCCTTCGGATAACGATAGTGTCCAATTATCTTCCACCCCGTCAGGCAGTCTTCTTCGGTGCATTGGCTGATGTTGTGAACGACCAGCGGCACGCCGTTGGCGTTGCGCGCGCTGGAGAGGATGCCGCAGTGGTATAAGCCGTTGTCCAGCCGCCAGCAAACGATGTCGCCCGGCTGCCAGTCTTTGAGCGTTTTCTGGGAGACTTCCAGCGTGAGAGATTTTCCGTGCCGCTGGAAGAAGCACATCAGATTGGGCACGCGGCGGTGGTCAATGTTTGGGTCGGGCTTCTTCAATCCCCAGAGTTGCGGGTATTGGCTGAAGTTGCGCTTCATGTCTTCGTGGACGAGCTTCTGCAAGTCGTATCCCGCTTGGCGCAGGGCGCGCACAACGACGTCGGTGCAAACGCCTTGGTGGCGGGGCAGGTCGCCGTTGGGATAGGGAATGTTAAAGTAGCCCGGCGTGTAGAGCGCGCCTTCTCGGGCTTGTTCCAATGCTCCCGCGACGATTTTCTCGGCGGGAGTACGCGGGGACTGGACGGCAGCAACGAGTTGATGGGGCAAGTGCTGGACACTTGTGTCCGCGACGACTTGCCTCACAGGTCTCAATGCCCTTGCCGCTAAGATTCCCAGCAGGAGAGCGATGAGCGGGAGTGCGATGATGGTGCGACGCACGGTCAGAAGAAGATGAGGGATGAGGCATGAAAGATGAGAGATAATAATTCATCCCTTATCCTTCACCCCTCATCAACAATCTAAATGCTACTTTTTGTCCGTCTCGGGCGCTCGCGCGGTGAGGGTGACGTAATGCCCGCTGGTTTCGTCGGGATGTTCCAGCCAGAGCACAATGGTTGCGCCTGGCTTGATGCCAGCGACAAGGCTTTCGAACTCGCGGGCGCGTTTGATCGGCGTGAAAGTTTTCGCGTTGCTCAATTTGACCTTGCGAACGAACCGTCCCACTTCGACGCCGGCTTCATCGGCGGGTCCGCCGGTCTCTACTTGCGTGACGATGGGACCGTCTTTCTCCGTGCGGAGGGTCAACTCGCGCCGAATCTGGGGGCTGAAGTCTTCCACTGTCATCCCCAGCAGGGACTTATGTTCCTCGATGGGAGGCGTTGTTTCTTCGGTGTTGCGCTCGCGCAGCGTGACCATGAACGTCATCTCTTTCGGACCGTCATCGGCAAAGCGGATGACTTGAATGGGAACGCGTGTGCCCGGCGGGCATTCGGAGATAAATTGACGGAAGGCATCGGAGGACTCCGCCTTGTGAGTGCCATAGCCGATGATAATGTCGCCTTGCTTGATTCCGGCTTCTTCAGCAGGTGTTTTTTCATTCACTTGACTGATTTGAAAACCGGCTTCGTTGGGCACGCCAATGGCGGCGGCTTCTTTGGGGGTCAGTTCACTGTAAAGAATGCCCAAAAAGCCGCGCGCGATTTTCTCGCCGCGCGCGAGGCGGGGCATGACTTTCTTGACCGTGTTCACAGGCACGGCAAAGCCAATCCCTGCGCTCACCCCGGTTTGGCTGAGAATCGCTGTGTTGATGCCGATGAGTTTGCCCTGAATGTCCACCAGCGGACCGCCGCTGTTGCCGGGGTTGATAGCAGCGTCGGTTTGAATGTAATCTTGAAGGCTTTGGAAAAGTTGCCTGCCCTGCCGCTCTTCAAGGTGGCGTCCCTTGCCGCTGATGATACCGGTCGTGACGGTGAGCGACACGCGGAACGGATTGCCGACGGCGATGACCCACGCCCCGACTTTAATGGCATCAGAGTCGCCGAATTCAATGGGCACCAAGCCTTTGCGCTCCACCTTGAGCACCGCCAAATCGCTGACCGAGTCCGCGCCCAGCACGCGGGCTTTTTCCATGTCGCGCCGCTGGTCGTTGAACACGACCCATATCGTCGTGGCGTTACGAATGACGTGATGGTTGGTCAAAATCAGACCGTCCGCGCTGACGACGACGCCCGTGCCCGACGCCATACGCGGTGAAAATGGGTCGTCGTCTTCATCTCTCAGATTCCGGCTGGCTCGATTGCGTCCCTCAGCGCGGATGCCGACAACGGACTGCTTGACCTTATCAGCGACGCGGATGAACTCCTCTTGGAGTTGCGCCGCTGATACATCCGCGTAGGCGGGAGTGATGCCGCCGTGTCTTTCGTGCTGGAAAAATCCAACGGACAGGGCAAAAACAAAACAGAGGGCAACAAAATAGGTGTGCGATTGCACTCTCTTCATAAAAGGTAGACCTCCCCAGATGTTCGGAACGGCACGTCGAAGACTCTCGGCTTGCCGGAGGCGTCCGTTCCCTACTCCACAAATTCCAGTTGTGCCAGACGTTATTGTCGGCGGAGAGTTGCTTATTTTTAGCAGTCAACCGCCATTTTATTAATGATGGTTGTTATTCGTGTGGTGGTGATGGTGAGTTGCGTGGTGGTGGTTGTTCTTGTGCCCATTCAGTTTGTGGTTGAGCCGTTGGCGTGCGACGTACGCGCTGATCTCCCAGTACATCTTCATACGTCCCGCAATCCCACGCGCCAGCCCCAACTTCTGCTCTTTCATGGGGTGCGTGACGCCCTCCAAGAAGACGGGCTTCACGGACAACTTGTGCGATTTGGCGTAGGTCGTCAGTGCGATTTCAACCCCCATCCGCGCTGAGTCTACGTGGGGAACGTCTAAAAAGATTTCCCGCTTGACGGCGCGCTGCCCGGAGACGTAAGGGACGATGCGCTGCGACAGGTCGCTCCACCACCGTCCGCCGCGAAACACGCCGATGGTCATGTCGGCGTCCTCATACAGAACGGGGCGCACTAACTCGCAGACCTGCTCGCTTTGCAACCCGATGAGGTCAGCGTCTAAAAATACCAGCACCCCAGCGTCCGTCTGCTGCACGCCGTGCCACATAGCGCCACCTTTGCCGATATTGGTGGGCAATGCGAAGGTGCGCACCCCGACATACGAGTTGGCAACCTCCGCTGTTCTATCGGTCGAACCATCGCTGACAACGATAACTTCGTCAACCATGTCAGCGGCGATGATGGCTTCCAGCACAGCGCCAATGCGATGTTCCTCATTGAGCGCCGCTACGACTGCCGCAACTTTTTTCATGACAACCTCGCCGCGAGCGTTTCAGCCACAGGTCAGTCCCGACTTGTCGGGACTGACACCGCGTCACGGATGACGCCACGTCCCTGCGACTGTGAGGATTATAGCACAGAACTTTCCGCGTGTAAAGGTCAATCACCCCCGCAAAGCAATCAACCGAAGGAACATCACCTCCAGCGTTAAAGGAACGTTTGCATTGTTAAGGATTTGATGTTTCGTCTGCGCGATTTGTTGCAGCGAATTCACAAGGGAGGGCGACGCTCCGGTGGAGTCTGCCGACAGGCGGTAAGCGAGCGCGAGATGGTCCAACAGGCGGGCGACGGCGCTGCGCTGGATGCGCGTTTCAAACCGCGAGAGGTTGGCGTCGGAGGAGACGGCAACTTCGTGCTGCCACGCTTCTCTTGCGCCGATGATAAACTCCTCGCTCAACCGCAAGGCGTGCGCCGGTTCGCCCCGCCGCACCGCCTCGCGCAACCGCTGCGCCCACTGCGCGCCTAACGGCGGCTCCGACATCTGCGCGTAGCGCACCGCCAACCCCGGTCTGCCCTGCGAGAGTTGCGCCAACGATTCCGCCTCGGCTTCCGCGATTTGAAACGTCTCTTGCAGCCACACGCTCAACGTCTGCGGATGCACAAAGCCAAACGGCAGGTGCCAGCAGCGCGAGCGCACGGTCGGGAGGAGTTTCTCCTGATTGTCCGTCGTCAGAATGAGAAGAGCACCGGGAATCGGCTCTTCCAACGTCTTGAGCAGCGCGTTCTGCGCGGGTTCGGTCATCTGGTGCGCCTGCGTCACGAGGTAAACCTTGTGCTTCCCCAGCACGGGGCGTCGCGTCGCGTCCTCGCGCAGGCGTCGCATCATCTGAATCGGAATGGTCGCGCTGTCCATGTCGTCGGGGGCTTTCTCCCATTTACGTTCATCGTCGGACGGGTTCAGAATGGGGCGAAGTATCTGCAAGTCGGGATGCGCCTTGCGGGCAATCTGCCGACACGACAGACACACGCCACAGGCATCGTCGTCTTCTCCCGTGCGATGTTGACACAGCAACGCCGCCGCCAACGCCCGCGCCACCGTCGTCTTGCCGACGTGCGAGGGACCGCTGAAAACCAAAGCGTGCGGCGCGCGCGCAGAGCGCAACACGCGCTGCAAGGCGCGGATTTGAAAGGCGTGTCCAATGATGTCGCGGAAAGGCATCAGGGATAAGGGGGAAAGAAGGGGAAGGAGGGGGAAAGAAGGGGAATCCAATGGACGCCCGAACTTGTTCGGGATATAAAAGCGGGTGCATTACGCAGAATTTGCCGCCCTGTTGCCCCCGAATCTGCCACCGAATCGAATTCGGTGTCTAAGACGCCGGAACGAAAGTCTGCTAAAGCAGACTCGTTTGCGGTTCAGCCTGCTTTTAGCAGGCTTTCCAGCCGTTGTAGACGCCGAATTCGATTCGGCGGCAACAGGGTTGCAAATTTTACGTAATGCACCCTATAAAAGCCCTCAACAAGTTGAGGCGTCCTGTTTATTGTTCCCCTTCCTTCCCCCTCCTTCCCCTTCTTTCCCCTTTCACACTTCCACAAACTGCTCCACGTCCAGCACAAAAACCTTCGCCCCGCCGAATGAGGCTTTCACGGGACTGGCGGATGACCCTTCCGTGCCGCTGACGGCAGGCGGGGCGGCGTTGACCACGCGCTCGCGGGTCTGGCAGAGTTGGCGGATGAGGTCAAGAACCGTTGGCACTTGCTCGTCAGGCACGCCAATCAACAGCGTCGTATTCCCGCGTCGCAGAAACCCGCTCGTGCTGCTCATTTCAGTAAAGCGAAACTCCTGCTGAATCAACGCGTCGCACAGTTTTTGTTTGTCCCGGTTGTTGCTGATGACGGCGACAATCAGTTTCATCGCCTTGAGAGTTTCGGGTTTCGCGTTTTGCAAAAGCCGCTATGCGCTACGCGAAACCCGAAACCCGAATTACGTTTCTTCCCGCGCCCGCCGCATCATCTCCTGAACCGCTGGACGCGCCATGATGCCGTCGCGTATTTGCTGATGGATGGCGTCCCAGTGTTGCAAGGCGTCAATGACGACAAACCGCTCAGGCTCCTCCTGAGCGAGAGCGAGGTATCCTTCGCGGACGCGCTGATGAAAACTCAGGTCGCGCATTTCGATGCGGTCACCGGCTTCGGCTCGCGCCTCCGGCGTGTCCGCGCCGAACTTGCGCCACATCCCGCTCGCGGGGTCGAAGTCCAAAAGCACCGTCAGATGTGGCATCAAGCCCCCCGTTGCAAACTCGTTGAGTTTCTGAATGTCTTCACGGTCCATCCCCAGCCCGTAGCCCTGATACGCCAACGTCGAATCAGTGAAGCGGTCGCATACGACGACGCGCCCCAGACTCAGCGCGGGGCGGATGATTTCCTCAACGTGCTGCGCCCGCGCCGCCGCGTAAAGCAGCAGTTCCACGCGCGGCGGCATGAAGTGGTGCTTCTTGTCCAGCAAAATGTCGCGCACGCGGTCCCCAATGTCGGTGCCGCCCGGCTCGTAGGTCAGAATCGCGTCAAGGCTGACCTCAACCAGATAATCCACGAGCAGCCGCGCCTGCGTCGTCTTGCCGCTGCCTTCGATGCCCTCGAATGTGATGAAGAAGCCGGGATACATAGTCGGTTGCAGGTTGCGGGTTACGGGTTGCGCGAGACTCAAAACCCGAAACCCGGATTACGTCGGCATCACCCGCACGCGGCGATGAGGTTCTTTGCCCACGCTGGTTGAGCGCAGTTTGTAACGCTCAAGCAGTTGGTGCTGTAACTTGCGAATGGCGGCACTTTGCGGCGAGAGGTCGACCGGTTCCTCGTATTGAATGACTTGCTGCGCTGCGTCTTCTGCCTCGCGCAGGGCGATTTCCATGTCGGTGGCGCTGCTTTTGCCGTCGCTGAAAATCTCCTCCAGACGAGTCGCAATTTGGGCGTAGGTGTTGCTGCGCACGACGTAGATCGGCGTGTTCTGCTCAATCGCCTGCCGTAGGCGCGGCGTGTCGCGCCGATAGTGCGCGCTCAGGGTCAGAATCGCGTCAGAATCTTCCAACGTTCGGCTGAGGGTCACCGGCAGCCCCAACTGTTTGATAGCGCGCTGCAAGCGGTTGCGGTTGACGCCGTAAGGATACAGCCGCGTGACGCGCCCCCGACGAATTGGGACTTCCTTCTTCGACGGCGCGGGCGTCGTGACTTGCTGCGTCGTCTCCACCGTCCCGTCCGCCCGCCGCTGGCGAATCTCCGGCATCGGCGAATGTCCACGCAGGTAACTGTCCACCACGTCAGCGACGGGACGGTGCACCGCCAACTTATCGCGCTCCCACATCTCAATGACGACGTCAAACGTCGGCGGGGCTTTGCGCTCTAACACGGTTTTTTGCGTGCCGCGCCGCCGCGCCTCCTCGTCGCTCAACGTCACCGCTTGCACGCCGCCCACGAGGTCGGACAGCGTGGGATTCATCAGCAGGTTGTCCAGCGTATTGCCGTGCGCCGTCGCCACCAGTTGCACGCCCCGTTCGGCAATCGTCCGCGCCGCGTACGCCTCCTCGGCCCGTCCGATTTCGTCAATGATGATGACTTCAGGCATGTGATTTTCAACGGCTTCAATCATCACGTCGTGCTGGCGGTCGGGATGCGGCACCTGCATCCTGCGCGCGTGTCCAATCGCGTCGTGCGGGATGTCGCCGTCGCCCGCGATTTCGTTGGAGGTATCCACGATGACGACCCGCTTGCGCAACTCGTCCGCCAGCACGCGCGCGCTTTCACGCAGTTTCGTGGTCTTCCCACTGCCCGGATGCCCTAACAGCAAAATGCTCTCGCCCGTTTCCAGAATGTCGCGGATGATGTCAATCGTTCCGTAGATGGCGCGTCCGACGCGGCAGGTCAGCCCGATGATGCGTCCCCGCCGGTTGCGGATGGCGGAGATGCGGTGCAAGGTGCGCGTAATCCCGGCGCGGTTATCTGCCCCGAACTCTCCGACGCGGCTGACGACGTACTTGATGTCGTCCTCCGTCACAGGATCTTCGCGCAGGTAAGTGAACTCATCCCGAAACCGCGCCTCCGGCTGCCGTCCCAAATCCAGCACAATCTCCAGCAGGCTGTCGAGGTTGCCCAATTCATTCAACCGATGTCGAACGTCCGGCGGCAACACGACGAGAAGTTCATCCAAATTGTCGGCGATGGAATGTTGCATCATCACGGCATCAATTTTCTCCTAACAACTGCTTCAACACATCCCGCACTTTGGGACGCGGCTGGCGAAAGAGCCACTCTACGTCCAACCAAAAACCTTCAATGGCTTTCGACTTCAAAACGCCTTCGGTTAATATCTCTTCGCCGTAACCCTTGCGCCCCTTTCGCAGCACGCGCACCCGCTGACGCGGCTGGTCAACGAACCAGATTTCGCCGACGCCAAGATTGCAATAGTCGCTTTCCAGTGCCACGGCCTCTGAGGGGCGGTCATGGGACGAGATGATTTCTACAACCAAATCCGGCGCACCATAAATGCCTTTTTGCCGCACGATGGAGCGACGACGTCGACGCACAAACAGCAAATCCGGCAACCGTCCGCGATACTTGTGGACTTACACCGCCGTCCGCGAGCCGTATATCTGCCCCAAATCTTTCGCCTCTGTATACTCCCAGAGTAACACGTATAACCATCCAAACAGACTCTCGTGTGGACCTTGCGCTGCCATGCGTCTAATCACCACCCCGTCAATCAGTTCAACGTCATCGTCTTCGCCAAACATGTCTACGAACTCATCAAAGGTGATACAACGGGGCGGAATCAAAACCGTCCGCTCCTCTTTCCTCTCCTGCAATTCAGTCGCCGTCAGTATCATACACCTCACTCCTTCTGCGCGTTCAACTTGCGCTCCAACTCCTCCATCGCCTTCGCCAGTTCGTGCTGACGCAGGGCGGTGGTGAGGTCGCCGCGCGTGCGTTCGATGATGCCGCGCGCGGCGTCGGTGCGGCGGCGCAAGCCTTGCGTGACGGCTTCGGGATAGTCGTAACTCACCAGCACGTCGTAAATGTCATCCATCAGATTCAGCAGGTATTCGCTGCGTTCAATTTGCCCCTTGCGGATGGAGTCCAGCACGTAGCGCCGCAGTTCGCCCACCGCTTCCGCCATGCCGTTGATGTAGGTGACCGGGTCAATGCCCACCTCCGCGATGCTGGGCAGCGGGCGGTCCGTCGCCAACGCCAGCGTCAGCACCGCCTCCGCGTGCTCCTTGCAGCCGTCTAACACGAACCCCGCGCTGCTCAGGTCGGCGTAGCCCTTGACCGATTCCAAAAGAGCCTGCACTCTTTGGCGACTTTCGGCGATGCGCTGTTCTGCCTCGTCATACTGACCGCGATGCACGTATTTGATGGCTTCCGCGCTGTCGCGCACAATTTCACGGGAGAGCGTCAGGGCGCGTTCCCGCACGGTGTCCACATCGTCGAAATATGCCCGAATTTCAGCGGCGATGCCGTCCAGTTGTTGTGCAAAGTTTGATTGGTTCATGGCGAAAACAACGAGGGGGTTGTCGTCCTTTCTTGAGCAGTCCTTGTTTGTGATGGTGGCGCGATGCCCAGCATCGCGCGGAACTGCTGCGCGTTCGTCACCGCCTTCGCTTCAAAGTGATTGTTGAAGAACACGAAGGCTTTCTCCGTCTGCGCGGCGAGGCTCTGCACTTTGGGCAGCCACTCGCGCAACTCGGCGGGCGAGTAGAGGTAATCGTATCGCTCGTGCGCGTGTTCATGTTTCCACCACTTCGCTTTGTTGCGCCCGTGAAAGCGCACGTAACCGATACCGCTCGTCGCGGCGCACAGCGGCGGCATCAAGCCCTTCAAGCGCGGCTCGTCCACGCAGCAAAACCCCATTCCCTCGGAGCGCAGAAAATCCAGCACCTCGTCGTTCGCCCAACTCGCGTTGCGAAACTCGACCACCACCGGCAGCGGGTGCAACCGCTCGCGCACGCGGCGCAGCGAGGTTTGATTCTGCCGATTCCACCGAAACGCCCACGGAAACTGCGCCAGCACGCAGCCCAATTTATTCGCTTGCAGCAGCGGGTCAACGGACTTCTTAAACGCCTCATACGCCGCCGTGTTATCCTCCTCCGTATGGGTCATCTCCTTGTTCGCCTTGACGACGAACTCAAACCCCGGCGGCACTTTCTGCGCCATCCGCTCAAACACGCTCGCGGGCGGGATGCGGTAGTACGTCGCATCAACTTCCACCGTGTCAAATCGCCCGGCGTAGAAGGACAGCATCTCCTTCTTGTCCAGATTCTCTGGATAGAAGAAGCCCTTCCAATCGTCATAACTGAAACCCGAAGTGCCGATGCGGAACATGGCTATCGCAGGATGAGAGATGAGGAATGAGGGATACAGCGACTTTCGTCTCTCATCCCTTAGAGCCTATCCCAAAAACGTTCGTAGTCAGCCACGCAGCGCAGCGGAGTGGCGTCCCAACGGCCCTCCCCTCCGTTCCGTGCCTGACGACAAACGACGCCGCGCAGCGGAGTGGCGTCTCAACGGCCCTCCCCTCCGTTCCGTGCCTGACGACAAACGAACTTTGGGATAGGCTCTCATCTCTCATCTCTGTTGAGTCTCTTCACCAGCCTCAATTCATTCCCCCGCCCTTCAATGAAGCGGTGCTGCACGCTGTCCATGAACAGGTGAATAATGGGACGACCCAAGCCACGCTTGGTGATGAACACTTCCTCCAGATTGATTATCTTCTTTTCATCCACCGGAAAATTGAGCGCGGCGCGGTCGAGGATGAGGACTTCAAGGCGGTCTGGGTGGGGGGTCAGATGGAGGATGATGTCGCGGAGCGGACGCCCGCGCACCGTTTCCGTCGAGCCGGTTTCATAACCGTGTTCGATAATGTTCTGACAAGCCTCAGCGACTGCCATTTCAATCTGCGCCACGTCTCGGTCCGCAAACCCCATACGCCGCGCCACCCCGCACACGAACCGCCGAATCTCCGGCAGAAACGAGAGATGGCTGGGCACCTCAAGCCCAGACGGGAGGAGAGGAGGCACAACACCCGCGCTCACTACGATACGTTCCCCCCATCTTCCGACGTTGCAGGTCGCGGATGGACGCCGTTTTCCGAGCAGGCAGCGTGGTCCTCCCCAAAGTCCGCCGACAAAGCCGCCAACGCCTGTTGTTCCTCCGCGAACGTGCCCATCAGACGCGAGATGCCCAACAGGTCGAAGATGTTATGGATTTTATCCGGCATGTTGGCGATGACCAATTTCCCGTTCTGTTCATCCATCTGGCGGGAGAGACCCAACAGGAAGCCCAGCCCCGTGCTGTTAATGTAGTCCAAACCCTGAAAATCCAGCAGTAGGTGGTGCGGTCCCTGCGCCAGCAGCGCGGACATTTGCTCCTCAAACAAACCGAAGGTGTGCGCGTCCACGCTGCCTTTCAGGTGAACGACCAACACGTCCCGCGCGTCCACGCGCCGGATTTCGTAGGAGACCTTCAGTTCTTTTTCATTCACGGGAACATTCCCCCTGATAGTCCCTCATCGCTCGCCGTCATTATACCAGAAATGTAAAAGGGAAGTCAAGGAAGTGAGGTCGAGAGGAGGGTGCATTTTTGTTGATAGAATCTGAGCCGCGACGGTGACGGAGCGGTGGTAGCGACTCAACTCTACTATGCCGTCTCAAGACAGGGGGGCATTCCAGCGGGGCAATGGGAGGCGAGGCGAATCACTCGCCGGATACGCACTGAACCTGCGCGCACAGCGCGTCCACGTCCGATGACTTCAACACGAAGGCAACGCCAGCGGCTCTGGCTCTTTCGCGGTAGTCGGGGCGACCGCTGTTCCAGATGATGGGCGGGTGCCCTGCCGCTTGCGTCAGGCACGACCATGTCTCATGCGCGCCTCGGAGGTTGGTCGGCTCCAGCACGATGACATCGGGGCGAGTGGCGCCGACTTTGTTCAGGGCTTCGCCGCAATCGCCGGCGGTGATGACGGTGTAACCTTCATCTTCCAAAGCCTGTTCATAAAGAATTCTCAACGGCTCGTGTTCTTCAATCAACAAAACCACAGCCTCACTCATGTAGGTCTCCTCCTGCACGACAGTTTCAGCAATAATGATGCCGAACAGGGGTTACGGACGATTTTCGCTGTGGTTAAATGTCGGTTGCGGGAATGTTTTGGGAATGTTAAATCACGCCTCGACAATCTCGCACGCCGGCTCGCCGTCCGTGGCGTCAATCCGCCCGATGATGGGCGCGGGGAACCCGCTGTTCATCATCAATTGCGACGAGATGCTGCGGGCGTGTTGGGCGTCCACGATGAGGACGAGTCCGATGCCCATGTTGAACACGCGAAACATCTCGTCCGTCGGCACGTTGCCGAGCCGCTGAAGGATACCGAAGATTTCGCCTTCGCACCAACTCCCGCGCCCGATGGAGGCTTTGCAGCCTTGCGGCAAAATGCGGGGGACGTTTTCAATCAACCCGCCGCCGGTGATGTGGGCGATGCCTTTGATGGGGAAATGGGGAAATGGGGAAATCGGGAAATTGGCGAGGAGCGAGAGGACGGGCTTGACGTAGCAGCGGTGCGGCTTGAGGAGTTCCTCGCCGACGCTGCAACCGAGTTCGGGCAGCACCGTGTCGGGTGTGTAGCCCGCGACTTCAAACAGCAACTTGCGGGCGAGCGAGTAACCGTTGGTGTGCAAACCCGATGAGAGCAAACCAATCACCATATCTCCAACTTTGATGTCGCGCCCGTCAATGATGCGTGACTTTTCCACGATGCCGACCATCATGCCCACAAGGTCGTATTCGCCCTCGTTGTAAAAGCCGGGCAACTCCGCCGTCTCACCGCCGATGAGCGCGCAACCCGCTTGCCTGCAGCCCTCCGCAAGCCCGGCGACGATGGACGCCGCCACGTCGGGGTCGAGTTTGCCGATGCCGATGTAGTCGAGGAAAAACAGCGGCTTTGCGCCCTGCGCCAGCACGTCGTTGGCGCAATGGGACACGATGTCAATTCCCACCGTGTCGTGCCTGTTCATCATGAACGCGACCTTGAGCTTCGTGCCCACGCTATCCGTCGTAGTGACCAGCACCGGCTCCTGATACTGCTCTTTATCGAGCGCAAACAACCCGCCGAACAAGCCGATGTCGGCGAGCACGTTGGGCGTGAACGTGGAGCGGGCGTGCGCTTTCATCCGCGCAATCGCTTCGGCGGCGCGGGAGCGATTGACGCCGGCGGCGTAGGTTATTTTGGTTTCGTCTGCCATGCGCGTTTCACCTTACTTCTGTTCTGCCCACTTGGTTTCCAGAATTCGTCGCGCCTCTTCCATCGTATAATAGCGCCCCTCTTTGTAGTCGCGTCTGGCTTCCGCAACGTGAACCTTCAGTTCTTCAATCTCTTCGGAAGTCAAGTCCCGTTCATCCCCAGAAATGGTTTCTCTCATGGATTTTATGACTGGAGTTTGGCAAGAGCTTTGGCAAAACTGAGCATAAGGGGTATCCTGTGATTGTCCAAAACCGGGACTATCCCGGACACAGGAGGCCCTTATGCTCACGTGGATTATCGCCCATTCTGAATCTTTAGGCAACTTCTGGGACCTCAGCGCATCGAAAAGGTTCCGGTGCGCCCCTCCTCCCGCAAACACACCTACCTCACCCGTCATCGGGTGGGCTGTTTGCGGCGCTGCCCCGAAGAAGTGGTAGCGATTCTCTCGAAACGGGACCGGCGGGACTTGCAATTCTGAAGCCTACTGTTCCGTCAAGGGAGGATTGACCGGTGGGAGAGTGAGGCTCCTGCCGAACTCCCTCGGCGCGGCGGGAGGCTTGCCCTCCCTTTTTCAACCCGTCAATCCTCCCTTGACGGAACACTACTCCTCTGGGGTTAGAGGATTGATGGAGCGAAGTTGGTCTAACTCCTGCCGCACTTCTGCTAACTCACGTTCAAGCCAGTCTACTTTCGCACCCAGTTCATCAATGACAGTTGCCATCGTGACTCCTCTTTCGAAAATCGTCGGCATAGGATGCCGAACTGGTCTATCGCCCCCCTGCCCCCGTTGACGGGGGCTGTCCCCCGCCAGCGGGGGACGGGGGCGACGGCATCCCATGCCGTCATTTTCACGCGGCGTGGCGCGTCAACGGCGCATGGGCGATTCCTATGGAACGATTGGTTTCGTCCCCTATACCCCTTCCTTCTTCTGCCCTCATTGTAGCACAGCCTCGCCGAAACTTCAAGTTTGACCAGATGCGCTCCATCGCTTATAATGGCGGGGATATGAAACTCAACAGCCTTGACGTTTCCGTCTTCGCGCTTTACATGCTCTCGGTGATGGCGCTGGGCTGGTTCGCGGCGCGGAGGGGGCAGAGCACCAAGCGCGATTATTTCCTCGCGGGGGACAAACTGCCGTGGTGGATGGTCGGCGGCAGCATTGTCGCGTCGAACATCAGCAGCCATCATTTCGTGGGCGTTATGGGCGTGGCTTACACGCGGGGGTTCGTGGCGATGACGATTGAGTGGGGCGCGATTTTAGTGGGCTTCAACGCGCTGCTGTGGATTTTTCTGCCGTTCTACCTGCGCAACGGGTTTTACACGATGCCGGAGTTCTTGCAGCGGAGGTTCGGCTCTGGAGCGCGGACGGCTTACGCGGGGCTGATTCTGCTGACCTACCTGTTCGTGGAAATCAGCGCGGTGCTGTATTTGGGAGCGGTTGCCGTTCACGCGCTGTTGGGAGTTCCCATGTTGTGGAGCATCATCGCGTTGGCGGTATTGACGGGCGTTTACACGATTACGGGCGGCTTGCGGGCGGTAGTGTGGACGGAGATGCTGCAACTTGGGGTGCTTCTGACGGGCGGCATTGTGCTATCGTTCGTGACGATTCACGCCGCTGGCGGATGGTCGGGCGTGATGGCAACGTCAAAGGACTGGCATCTGCTGCTGCCCGCCAACGACGCCGACTTTCCGTGGACGATGTTTCTGGGCGGCGTGCTGTGCATCAGCGTTTTCTACTGCGCCGCCAATCAGTTCATCGTGCAGCGGACGTTAGCGGCGCAGGACGAGTGGCACGCCCGCATGGGCGTCGTGTTCACGGACTACCTGAAGTTCCTCATGCCGCTCATCATCATCGTGCCGGGGCTGGTCGCGCCGAAACTGTTTCCGAACCTGGAGAAGGGCGACATGGCGTTCCCCACTCTCGTCAAAAACCTGCTGCCGCCCGGGCTGGTCGGGCTGGTGATGGCGGGGCTGATTGCCGCCATCATGTCGCACGTTTCGGGCGCGGTCAACGCCTGCACCACGATTGCGACGGTGGACTTCTACCTGCCGTTCCTTCGCAAGAACGCGAGCGAAGGGGAAGCGGTGCGATTCGGCAAAGCGGCGGGCGCGGTGTTCGTCGCATTAGGCCTCCTCTGGGCGTCAACGCTGATTGCCCATTCCGACAAGCCGGTGTTCATCTACCTGCTGAACGCTTACGGTTACTTCACACCGGGGATTGCCACCATGTTCCTGCTGGGCATCCTCTGGAAACGCACCACCCACGCCGGCGCACTCACCTCTGCTGCGCTGACGATTCCTCTTTCAATCGCGCTGGAGAAAGCGCTGCCCAAACTTCCGTTTATGAACCGCACGGGGATTGCGTTCTGGACGTGCATGTTGGTTGGCATCGTTGTCAGTTTGCTGACCAATCCGAAGCCCGAAAAAGAGTTGCAGGGCTTAATCTGGAACAAAGAAAGTTTGCGGCTTCCTGAACACATGCGCGACCAGATGCGCGGCGTGCGCAACCCCGCGCTGTGGTGGGCGATGGTGACGGCGGTGGTGGTTTACTTTTACGTGAGATACCACTGATTTGATGGACGGACGCGAATAGAAGTTATCCGCGTCCAGTTTGTCGGCGTCCCAGTCAGTGTCCGTCAGAAAGGGGTTGAGGGGGCGCTGGTCTTTGGACAACTTCTCCCAGAAGAGGTTGGCAATCGCCTGAATGTTGCCTTTGGGAGTCACGATGAGACCGGACCGGAAGAGACAGAAACGCTCGAACTGTTCCTGGCGGGCAAAGAACGAGTCGCAACCTTTTAAGGCTGGCTTGATGTTTTCAGGAATCTCGCCAATCGGTCGCAGGGGGGACTCCCAAAACTTGTCTTGAAAGAATTCTCGGAGAGGATTATACTCAATAGCAACCCGAACCGCAAAAGTTTAGAGACTATCCCGAAAATGTTTGTAGTCAGCCACGCAGCGCAGCGGAGTGGCGTCCTCATCCCGCCGAATCGAATTCGGCGTCTAAGACGCCGGCAAAGCCCCGATGAATCGGGGCTAAACGACAAACGAGTCCCGAT